>Ga0302165_10000524_pt1 | contig 13897 bp, 9 predicted proteins | sample I_Fen_E3_2_FD_193499 | JGI IMG/M metagenome (GOLD analysis project Ga0302165, IMG submission 193499) | Peat permafrost microbial communities from Stordalen Mire near Abisko, Sweden - I_Fen_E3_2 | ecosystem: Environmental > Terrestrial > Soil > Wetlands > Permafrost | place: Sweden: Abisko...
TACTTCCATCATCTATCATTGATAATTCTTTACCCTTACTACTATCTGCTGGATCAACATCTTTTAATATCAAAGTATAACCTTCTTCATTTCTAACTACTATTTCTTTCATGCTATCCATTGGATCAGGTATTCTTTTCACTCCATATATAACTATCTTTTTTATTGGAGTCCATTCATTCATGATAGCAGCTTTGCTGGCAATATCTGATTTTTCAGTACTTTCAAAGTCAATAGTATAATCACTATTTAATAATTCAACCTCTTTAATTCCAGCCCCTTGCATTGCATATTTACTTAAGGTTTCCTGAGTTGTTTGCCCTTCAATTTGTAAATCAGATTTAACATCAGTATTTGAAAAAACTCTATTTCCTGTTAAAAATATAGTACCCATAATACTTATAATAATCACTGTTAACACTAATACAATAATCATCTCTATTAATGTCAATCCAGCTTTTTTCTTTTTCATTGTTAAATCCTCCTTATTGAATTAATTTCCATAATTTATTCACTAAGTACTTCTTAATATCATACTGACCATCTAATACTTCCTTAAGCAAGGTCTTATCATCAGATTCTGTATCTTGTTTTGTTATTACTTCCGCTTGTCCAAATACTGCTTTAAAAAGGTCAGCATAATTCTTATCCTCATTATCCTGCATATCATTAACAATATCTTTATCATATTGTATTGTTACATTAGATCCATTATGAACAGTTAAATTTCCTTCTGTAATAATATTTCCTTGGAAGGTAACATCTCCTTTAATCTCTACATCTCCCTTAGTTACTATAACAGCTCTCATTTTATGATCTTTTAACTGATCTCCATCTATTACTATTGGATCTTTTGTTGGATTAAAAATAGAAACCTCATTTCCATCTTTACCAAATTTCAATTCTGCATTCCAATCATAGGTATTGGGTAGTTTTTCTTTTATAAGGTCTGTTAATATATCCTTTACTGTATCTGCATTAGCTTCATGATCTGAATACATTTTTATATGATCAGGATCTACACCTAAGTCATATACTTGCTTGGCATATTCTTCTCGTTTTTTATAAACTTCTCCACCTTCTTGTTCATCTTCAATTATATATTTAGATTTTCTAACGCCTGTTTGTTCTTGTCCAGAACTAGTTGTCATTTTATACACTATAGCTCCTATCGAATGAATATTATCAGTATTATCAGGTAGGATTATGCCACCATTATCAGCTTTACTATTAGATAATTGTATGCCCTCTTTCTCATTACTATTTTTTCCTTTACTATCTTGCCCATTTCCATTCCAATAATCCTCAAAGTGTTTAGCTTTGTCAAATATATCATCTTTTACTTCTTTATCCTTTTGATCAGCTAAGACTTGTAATTGCGAATCATACTTAAATGCTTCCTTAGGACTTACTGGAACAGCATATGCTGTATAATTCCCCTTAACAGCGATAGACTCTCCAGTCTGATAATTTCCATCTGTATCTATCTGTGCTACTCCCATAATATAGGCATTATCTGTAATTTGAACGTTAGATTTTCCATTCCCATTTGCATCTTTATGTCCATTTATTATAATACTACTAGATGTTTTTTCTATTTCATTAGTATTATCATTATTCTTATCATATTGTATATTTTTATCATTGATTCCATAGAAATTTCGCATTTTTAAATCTGTAGATGTAGCTTTTACAACTAAATCATTATCTGTTACTACATTATTATTTACTATCAAACTAGACCCATCAGTAAATTCACTACTCCTTGTAATATCTCCAGCATATATATTTGCTGCATAAAGATTTCCTTCAACTGAAGGATTCTTATCAAAGTTATCAGAACCAATAATAACTTTAGAATTATTTAGAATATTAAATGTTCCTCTTGTGTTAACATTAACTGTTTTATCATTAACTTCAACTCCCAAATTTACAGGTTCAAACTTTACAGTTTTACTATTATTTATTTTTATTCCACCCTCATATTTATCATATACTTTACCATAATCTTTACCTAAATCATTATATCCTTGAACGAAGAGATCTCCTTTAACAGTAAAGTTATTTACATCACTAACATCCATATTTTTACCAATAGTAAGACCTCTATCTTTGAATGTACTATAAGTTTTTATTTTTCCCTCACTACTTTCCATAAGTACATCTTCATAATTAGGAACTAATAGTTTATATGAAGCTTCAATTGTTCTTGTATTTTTACCTACTACTTTAGTATTTTCTTCTGCTGATAAAAATTCAGATTGTATTGTCAAATTATAATACTCACCTTTAAAGCTATTTAATTCTTCATCCACATCACATTCTGAATGATGTTTTTCTTTATAATCGCTGTCTTTACTACGGTTTTTTATTTTAATTTTTTCACCCTCAGGATGGTTTATACTTAATTCTATTACTTTAAGTAAGGGCAACTCTTGATTTTTACCTTCTTCATCTGTTATTGTTTGTTTGCTTGAACTTGGAAATTCAACCCCATATTCTGTATATTTAGCCTTTACTTCTTCTTTTTCATGATCAACCTTTGCTCCATTATCTTCATAAGTAAGACTAACATCTTTATACTTCTTATTTACTATTGAATCTCTTAATACATCAGTTTCGTCATCAATTTTATCATCAGCATTTTCTTTTTGTATATAAATCTTAAAGGCCCTTTTAAATTCTTCTTTAAAAAGATCATTCATTGTTGTTTTATCAGTTTCTATTCCATTTTTACATCTAACTATTTGTTCATCTATACTACGCTTAGTGTTGTCATCTTGAGCACTTTTCCTAGTTGCTTCGTAATCATTAATATCTTTTTCTAGCTCATTAATATCATTATCCAACTTATTATAATATGGTTGATACGGTCCTTCATTTTCTTTACGTCTTAATTCAGATACTTGGTAATATCCATACTTTATACCTGCCCCAATAGTCTTTCCAACTATATTATAAGCCATATCTATTCCTGATTCTGAAGAATACAGATTTTCTATTCTTTTACTTTCGGAAACTCTTGCTGTGTAATTACCAGCTACCATGGATAACATAGCTATCGATACAGAACATACAAACATGAAAATGATAATTACAATAATTAAAGCAACTCCTTTCTTCTTTTTCCTCATGAATCCACCTCTATTTTAAATGTATATTTTAAGTATTTCCCTCAATATTTATATTTTTATTACTATATCCAGTAAATAATATATCCATCTTCTCAGATTCTTTTTTACTTAATTCTCTTTTATGTGCAATTTTAACTTTTATATTATATAAAGGGCCAATTTTTGTTATATTTTTATCATCACCACGGTTTATTCTATAAGCTTGTCCATGTTTGACGGTCACTCCAACAGCTAAATCCAAATCCATTGATTTTTCAATATATACATTAGTAACAACTTTATTAGGATTCTCTTCCTCTACGTTGTTATATACATATATTTGTAAATCTTTCAAAGGTTTATCTTTTTCTTTTAAATATTCTTTAAAATTAAAATGTAAATTTAAATTGTTAATCTTATTCCTATCTAAATCCTCTGTCATGTATTCATCCAAAGTAGTTCCTTTACTATCTATTATTGATATTCTTAGCTTGTCACCAACTGGATCAATATTAACTTTTAATGTATATTTACCATCATTACTTGAAATTGAATTTGCATTGATTTCAGGGTCACTACTATCGCTTGGATCTTTTGCCATTGCATAATCTTTTTCAATAACTTTTATATTTTTATTAATATTATCTTTATCTTCATCAAGTTTGTCTTCATTAAGATCAATACCAATCTCATCTGTTGATTCACTTGCACTAGGTTCAGTTCCTTTTATATATTTACCTTTAGCTTTTTTTATTTCAATTTCTTCTTCATAAATACCTTCATTCCCTGATACTTCACAAAAATTGCAATTTGAATCTAAATATAAGGTTGTGTTAAAAGATTCTTCCTCTTTAGACATTACTTCAGTCAAGGTTAAATCTTTACTTTCCTTAGAATCTTCTTTTTTTAAGAAATTTAAAGCACTTATTACCAAATCATCTCCTGATTTAGTTATATTTTTATTATCTCCAACAGCACTTTTAATATCTTCTATAGTTCGCTTTCCAACTAAAGCTACACTTTGTTTTTCTTCTGCTAATTTAATATTTTTTATGATTAGCAAGTATGCTCCATATAATCCAATAGAAACTATACCTATAATACAAATGCTTATTATAATTTCTATTAGAGTAAACCCCTTCTTTTTTATGAAATTATTTTTGATAAGTCCTCACCTACTTTTGGCTAACGCTTATATTTTTATTGTCACCATCAATTGAAACTCTTGGATTATTCTTATCATCGTTACTTACCTCTACTTTAACTAGCTTATTTGTATTATTAACTATATTAAGTTTTAATCCAGATTTATCAGAATCATCAATTTTACTTTCACTTGATATACTTATATCTATATTATCTCCATTAGGTATAAACTCATTTCCAACTCCACTATAGTCAACAGGCATACTTGTATTACCAGTTTTATATTTATAATAATATTTGTCCCCTTGCTTAGTTAATACTATTTCTGCTTCTTCTTTATCATTTGCATCAGCATACACATAAGTACTTCTTAAAGTATCGTAAGCTTTTCCAATCATAATAGTTGGTAAATCTGAAATTGATGATTTAACTGAGATCACAAAGTCACTATTTAGTACTTCAGCTTTAATACCATTTCCAGCAGATTGATTTAATTGGAATGGTTCGCTTTTACCATAAGTATTATTTAAGGTCCAATTTAAATAATCACTAATTGTATCATCAATCTTAGGAACTGAATATACACCTATTCCCACTTCACCTTTCACCCAACTTATATCATTTATATCCATTCCAATGCCATATAAACATATTTTATTCTTCTCACGGTCCCCAATTGCTTTTACAAATTTAACTACATTTTCATAAGTTCCATAAAACTTAACTTTTCCTTTCATTTTAATTACTTTATTTGGGTTATTTTTTTTGTCATCTTTTTTTGTTGAGTCAGATGTATTACTTTTTTCATTTGATTTAGCTTTATCAGTAGTTTGACTTTCTTGTTTAGTATTACTTTCTAAATCATCACTATTTTTCTTATCCTTACTATATCCATACGAATTATTATACTTATCTGCAATTACTTGTATTGTACTTTTTAAATTGCCCTTATCTTTATCTGATTTTTTTATTACATCTACTCCATCTAATTCAACTGCATCAAATTCCATTCCACCTTCTAATCCATTATCTTTAAGCAATTTATCAATTTCTAATATTATGTGTTCTTGACTTACTGTTGGGTAAACACCTTTTGCTTCATCGCTTATTTTAGTATTTAATATTTTCACCTTACTTCTTTTACTATCCATTTTTTCTATTTCATCTTTAGCATTATTATATTTAGTTTCAATTTCCCGTTCTTGGGCTTCTTTATTCTCTACTGTTTTTTCTAAATACAAAAATACAAATTGATAATATATGAATCCTATAGTAACAATACCTAAGATTGATAGCCATAGTTTTTCTTTTTTACTTATATTCATGGCTATTCAACCTCCTTTACTATAGACGTAATTTTAAAAGTAAAATCATCCCCTACTGTATTGCCCAATTTTATCTCATCTACATGAACTAATTTAAACTCAGGTAATATCCTTAAATTATGCTCTAATTCAGCCACAGCACTTCTACTTTTAGTAATACCTTTCATAGTAAGATCATATCCATCCATCTTCCACTCTGAAAATGAAATATCGCTCGGAACAGCGCCACTAATACCAATTAATAATTTATCATCTACTAAATTTGTATCTTTCATGGATTTTATTACACTTGATAATGATCCTTCATATTCATTTAATATACTTAATTTATCATTTATGGTTGCAGCTTCTTTAAGTTTTGTTTGGATGATATCTGAATTTAGTTCATTAGTATAATTGCTGATTGAATTTCTAATACTAAATAACTTTACAGCATAAAATCCACTGGTTAATATTATAATTGCAGCCACTACTGCTGCTACTATATAAATATATAGATTGTCATCTTTCCTTACTTTAATATTTCCTTGATATATACTAAAAAAGTTTAAATCATTCATTGCTTTCCCCCTTAAAGTCTTATGACTGCACCAATTGCATTAACAAAATCACTTAGTATACCGCCGTTATACTCATATTTTTTGAAAGCAATATTAGATGCATCACTTAAATTACTTACATTGATTCCAAGCTTTTCTGACATATACTTGTTCAAGCCTTTAAATCTAGAACTTCCACCAAATAGAAATATATTTTTTATTGTATTTTCCAAGCTTACATTTTTATAGAATTGTAGTATCATTTCTATTTTTTCTATCCATTCATCTAATACATCTTCAACTAGTTTTGTTTCAACTTTTGCTAAGCTACCATCTTCTTGTAAATCTATATTGTTTTGTTTAACACTCATTATAGTTTTAGGTTCAAAATCTCCATCATTTATAAGAACGTTATCAATATCATTTCCACCTACCTTTATTCTTCTAGTAAAATCTAATTTATTATCCTTATATATATTAATATCAATAAAGTTTGCCCCCATATCAATAAGTGCAATTGAACTTTTAATCTCATTTTCAAATTCAGCTATGTCTGTATGATTTACAAACTTATTTAACGCATTAAAATTTATATCTAAGGCATAAGGCCTTAAACCTAAATTATTTAATAATTTATAATATTCTAATGCAATACTTTTAGGATAAGCAATAACTCTTACATTAAGTTTAGTTTTTCCTTCAAATTCATCTTCAACTTCTCCAAGTACTGTCATTTGGAGTATACACTCGTCTAAATTTATTGGTAAGTATTGTTTGATCTCGTATCTTACTACTGTTTCTAATTCCTCTCTATCTACCTTAGGAACTATAATTTCTCTATTAATTACAGAGCTTGGATTAGTAGTACATATAGCATCTTTAGCTCTTATACTATATTGTCTAAGAGCTGCTCCTATCATTGTAATAATAGCTTCCTCATCCTTAATTTCGCCATCTATTACAGCATTTGTTGGAGTTTTAATCTTTATGCAATTATCTATTGATAATTTTCCCTTATAATAAGCACCTTGAACTATCTTGATAGTAGTACTTCCTATATCGAAGGATACTAAGTTTCTCTTTTTATTTTTAGTAGACTTTGCCTCTTGGCTTTCGGATTTCTTTGTAAACATTTTCTTCAAAGATTTAATGTCCATGAATAGCAAACTCTTTTTTTTCTCAATTGACTTTGCATCTACATCTATTCCATTTTTTTTCACACCTATCCCCATATACCCTACCCCCTTTTTTTATAGTTTAAAGTGTAAGATCTAAAAAACCTTACACTTTAATTTTTATACATTATTATTTAGTTGTTGTTCCTTGAGCTAGTGCTACATATTCCTTTTTATCATCTTCTTTTTCAGGACACAATTGCTTAGCAGATGCTAAAACTGTGATATTTTCTTTGTCATCAATATGAACTGTAAACGGACCATCTTTGACAGCTTCTGATACTCCTTTTTCAGCATATGTCCCAGATAATCTTGACTTTATATCATTATTATCTGATACAGTTACATCAGCTTGACCTGCTTTAAATGTTCCGTTAGCAAGTAACATTGCAGATACTGTTTGAATATTCTTAGCTGCCGCCACATCATTACTAACCTTTGCATCCAGTTTAACTGCACTTAACTTTGGAATAGCCATTGCTGCTAGTATTGCAATAATAGCAATAACGATAATAAGTTCTACTAGTGTAAAACCCTTCTTCTTTCTATTTTTTTTACTTTCTTTGATTGATATTTTTTTCATCAATACCCCTCCTAATAATTAAAGTTATTTCAATGCACTCTGAATCCCACATTGTGCATTATTATCTTTATTTCATTGCTCCATACATGTCAAACATTGGAAGCATAATTGATATAACCATAAATCCTATTGCAAATCCCATTACAACTATTAATAATGGCTCCATTAAAGATACTGTACTTTGAATTACTGTATCTAGTTCTTCATCATAGAAATCAGCAGTCTTATTTAAAATATCATCTAAAGAACCTGTTTCTTCTCCTATTTTAACCATTGAACATAGCATATTAGGGAAAATTCCTGCTTCTTGTATTGAATAATGAAGGCCTTCACCTCTTGATATCTTTTCTTTTACTCCTAAAACTGCATTTTTAGCTATCTTATTTTTAATGACATCTGCAACAATATCCATTGCATCTATTAAAGGCAATCCACTAGCAATTAATGTAGCCATGGTTCTAGTAAATTGTGATACTATACTCATTTCATTAAGTTTCTTAACAAAGGGTATTTTAAGCTGTAATTTACTTGAAGTAATTTTACCTTGTTCTGTAGAAAAATAATATTTACCTCCAGCAACAAGAGCTATAATCACTATTAAAATAATCCACCAATTAGCTTGAATTGATGAACTGAGCCAAAGTAAAAATCTTGTGTTCCATGGCAATTTTGTTCCTGTACCATCAAAAATCCCTACAAAAGTTGGCATTACAAAAATTAATATAAAAGAAACTGCTGCAATTGCCACAAAAGCTAATACAGACGGATATATCAGTGCACTTTTAACCTTATTAGCCGTCTTCGTTTCTTTTTCATAATAATCTGCCATTCTAAGCATTACAGAATCTAATCTACCACTGGCTTCTCCAGAAGCCACTAAATTTGTTAGTAATTGAGGGAAAACTTTGCTATACTTTTTCATACTTTCTGATAAAACTCCCCCCTTATTAACATCAGCTTCTATTTCACCTATAGTCTGTCTTAATTTATTGTTTTCAATTTGTTCTGATAAAATACTTAGACATTCTAATATTGGTACACCTGCATTTAACATTGTGTAGAATTGTCTACACATTACTGCTATATCCTTTACCTTAACCTTTTTATTGCTACCAAATTTTATTTCCTTACTCCCAGCAAATTCCTCAACCATTAAAGGATACAGACCATTCCCTGTAATAAAGTCCATAACTTCCTCTTGTGATTTAGCCTCATATCTTCCCTCAATTTTTTCATCATTGGAATCCATAGCTCTGTATTTATATTTCCCCACACTATTACCCCCTTAAAATGCGACCCGTTTTCTTATATTTGATTTAATCTTTTAATAGTGTTATTGTTGCTAATTCACTAATTGTTGTAATTCCCTTTAATACTACCTCTATACATTCATCACCTAAAGTTGTCATGCCATTTTCAATTGATATGTCCTTGAGTATATCTGAACTTGCCCCTGAAATTATAGCTTCTCTATGAGCCCTTGTTATTTCCATAATTTCATATACACCAACTCTCCCCTTATAACCTGTACCATTACAGAAAGTGCAACCTTTTCCTCTTCTTAAGATTAATTGCTTATTTTTATTCCAATTTAGTATTTCTTTTTCACCAACATCTGCTTCATATTCTTCTCCACATTTAGGACATATTTTTCTAACAAGTCTTTGGGCCATTATCCCAATAACAGAAGTTGCAACTAAATATGGTTGAATGCCCATATCTGAAAGCCTTATTACAGATGATGGTGCATCGTTTGTATGAAGTGTACTTAAAACTAAGTGACCTGTAATCGCAGCTTTTGTTGCTATTTCAGCGGTCTCATTATCTCTAATTTCTCCAATCATAACAACATCAGGGTCTTGTCTTAAAATGCTTCTAAGACCACTTGCAAAGGTTAATCCTGCTTTAGTATTTACACTAACTTGGTTTACACCTGCTAAGGTATATTCAACTGGGTCTTCAACGGTGATTATATTAACAGAATCTTTATTAAGTTCAGTTAACACTGCATAAAGGCTTGTGGATTTACCACTTCCTGTAGGTCCAGTAACAAGGATCATTCCATGGGGATTTGAAATAATATTATCTAGTTTTTTCAAATTTGCTGGCGTCATTCCAAGTTTTTCCTTAGTTACATTATTATTTCCTGTGTTAAGAATTCTGATAACTATCTTTTCGCCATTAACTACTGGTAATATAGATACCCTCAGATCTACATTAGGTTTTCCATCTTCATATCTAACTACAATTCTTCCATCTTGTGGTATTCTCTTTTCGGCTATGTTTAGCCCTGCAAGAATTTTTATTCTTGTAACTAATGGCCCAAGACTATCTGGTTCAAGTCTATTAACGATTTGAAGTCTACCATCAATTCTGTATCTTATTCTTATTTCTTGTTTAAATGGCTCTATATGAATATCTGATGCTTTCATTTCAATTGCATTTCTAAATAGAAAATCTACCATTTTTACAACTGGTGAGTTTTTAACATCATCCATATCTTCTACATTTACTCTTGTTGATTTATTTTCTGATGTTTCCTTTGAAAGTTGCATTGCAGCTTTAGTAACTTGTTGGCTACTATAATACACTTCAATGAATTTTTTAATATCATCTCTTTTTGATATATAGGTGTCTATTTCAAATCCTGTTGCTATTGCAACATCATCTATTGCAAATATATTTAATGGATCTACTAGTGCTACTTTAATTCTGTTATTTTCAAATCCAAAAGGTATTAATATATATTTTTCACATAACTTTTGTGATATTAAGGCAACTGCCTTTCTATCAAAATCTACTGTATTTAAATCAACTTTCTTGATTCCTAATTGAGCTTCTATTGCATCAATTATTTGCTCCTCGCTAACAATCTTCTGCTCTACTAAAACTTCACCAAGTTTTTTCCCAAGAACCTTTTGTGCCTTTAATGCACCCTTTAATTGTTCTTCTGTTATTAAGCCTTCATTGACAAGTATATGCCCTAGTCTTTTTTTTTCTAAAGCCATTAATACACCTCCCTCCAAAACTGTATGTTTCTATTTAACTATTGAAATAATTTTAGATACATTTGTATTAGTTCATTTCCATATAGCATGGAAACTATAGTTCCAATTCCTATAAAAGGACCAAAAGCTATTTTATCCCTTGCAGCTTTTAACTTTAATGCCAATACAATTATTCCTGTTATTCCACCAATTATAATTGCTATAAATAGATTCAATAGTATTAACTTAACCCCTAAGAATAATCCACAAAATGCTGCAATTTCAATGTCGCCTTCTCCCATTCCATGAGTAACAAAAACAATTAACCATATAATTACAAAGCCTATTAATCCTCCAAATATAAAATCAATACTTACAGCCTTATTACTTAAAGCTTGCACTATTATAAAAGCCATGCCTATGAACACTGCAAATATTGTTGTAGATGTATAAACAAACTGAGTTTCAAAATCTATAACTCCAATAACAATTAAAATTGATGCAAGAATACAATATTTTACCGAAAGAATTGTTAGTCCAAATTTAAGATATATGATTAAATATAAAATCCCATTTAAAATTTCAATTAAAGGATATATTATGGATATCTTCTCTTTACAATATCTGCACTTTCCCTTTAGAAAAACATAACTAAATAGAGGAATTAAATCTAACGGTTTTAGTTTATGACTACAGTTTCCACAATGAGAAGGAGGATATGCAATTGATTCTTCTCTAGGGATTCTATATATACATACATTTAAAAAACTACCAATAACTAATCCTAAAATTGCTACAATGATATATTCCATAAGTTCTCCTTTTTAACAATTAATCAATTTTTTTACTTAATAGGGGTAAATAAATTTTTATTTCTACTTTTTTATAAATTGCTCTACTATATCAAAATATTTTTTAATCTTGCTATAATTTTATTCTGTTTGATTTTAATCATTTAGTGTTTTATTTTATTTTTCCATTATTTTACTTTTTGTGTAACAAATACATTTTATTACCAATTTAATTCGTTTGCAATATTTTTTTCTTTTGATATTAAATTAGTGTTTATACAGCCTTAGGAAATGTGTTTGTTTTTTAAGTTACTTCGACTTATTATTTATAAAATACTTCGTTAACAAAAACTTTTTTTGTCTGTTTATTTGTTAAATTATTGAATTCTAATATATATATGTTTCAAAAAATAATCTTGATTCAAATGGACCTACTCTAACTTAATTTTGCTAAAGAATTAAAATTGCAATATAAATATTTAAAATTCATTTTGTCTTTATTTTTTTATCATTCATTTATTAACTACAAGATTTTATTAACCTTTTGTGTATCAATCGTTTTGTATTTTTCTCCCAATAAAAGAGAGTGGTGTTAAGCCTTTTATTTTTTTATAAATCGCATAATAACAAATTATTTGGTTATTTGAAGAAAATATTGGTTAGAGTATAATTTTATAGTGAAAGAGATATGTACTTGCTTAAAAAATAAAAGAAAATATTTTCTAACTTTTACTTAACTCAAACAAATATTGTATTTAATAGTATTTTATGATAAAATTTGTATAAAAATTAAAATAATGTAGATAAAGGAGTTTAAAAGAATGATTATTAAAAAAACCCTGTGTTACATAGTAGCAGCTTCATTAATTATGGGGGTTACAGCATCGAAGCAAGTCGCATTTGCATCTGATTTAAAGACTACTTCAAGTATCAAAACTACATCAGTAAGTTCTATGGAAAATTTAAGTGAATATTCTGTTACAGGATTCTCTAAAGGAAACCAAGGTGGGGGCGTAATTGATGAGACAAGTCCTAATTATAAGAAAGTAACTAATGCAACAGAATTAGCAGCAGCCTTAAATAAGAAATCACCTGCAAAAGTTATAGAAATAGTGAATGATATTGATTTAGGATGGAATGAATTACCAGCATCAGTTAAAGGTTCACCTTTCTCTGAAGCTAATACTCCACTTACCCATCCAGTATTGAAGAAAACTGGTGTAAGCAAACTTTATGTCAAAAATTTAGATGGTCTTACTATTTACTCTAAGAATGGAGCTAAATTAAAGCATGTAGGAATAGTTTTAGATAATTCTCAAAACATAGTTATTAGAAATATACAGTTTGATGAACTTTGGGAATGGGATGAATCTACAAAAGGTAACTTTGATAGAAATGATTGGGATTATGTTACTGTTCAAACCTGTAAAAATGTATGGATAGACCATTGTACTTTTGGAAAATCATATGATGGCATAGTTGATTCTAAAAAAGGAACAACAGGACTTACTATTTCTTGGTCTAAATTCTTACCAGCAGATATTACAAGTGGTGGATTCTATGCTACTATGTTCGATGAAATGGAAAAAAATCCATCAAACTATCCAATGTATAACTTTATTAAATCTCAAGGATTAAGTAAAGAAGATATTATGAAAATTGAAGCACCACAAAAGAAAACCCATTTAATTGGCTCAACAGAATTTGCAAGTGATAATGCAGATTTACAAGTAACTTTACATCATAATTATTACAAAGATTCACAAGATCGTATGCCTAGACTTAGAGGCGGAAATGCACACGTGTACAATGTTGTAATGGATTCAACAAATGCATATGAAGCTTCAAAGTTAATACCTTCAAGTGTTACTACAGCTTTAACAAAAGCAGGATACCATTTTGGTCTTTCAAGTAATGGTGCTCTATCAACTGAAAGTGGTGCTGTACTAGTAGAAAAGAGCCAAATATTAGGTGTTCAAAATCCATTAAGAAATAATCAAAAAGACCCTAAAAAAGCTAATTATACAGGTAAAATTAAGGCTGTAGATACTATCTATAAATATGGTGATATCTCATATCGTGGAGATAGTGATACAAAAGATAGTCCATTACAACCAAATCCAGTAGTACCTGCATTAAGTTTCTCATGGAATGGATTTACTACTTTGCCATATGACTACAAAATGGATGATCCATCAACACTAATTAATAGATTAACAGGAGATAATGGAGCTGGCG
>Ga0302165_10000526_pt1 | contig 13876 bp, 14 predicted proteins | sample I_Fen_E3_2_FD_193499 | JGI IMG/M metagenome (GOLD analysis project Ga0302165, IMG submission 193499) | Peat permafrost microbial communities from Stordalen Mire near Abisko, Sweden - I_Fen_E3_2 | ecosystem: Environmental > Terrestrial > Soil > Wetlands > Permafrost | place: Sweden: Abisko...
TTATCAATTTCCCAGTCTTGTAACAATTTGCTCAAGCATATCACTTACAATGCTAACATATCTTGATGCCGCATTATATGCTTGCTGAAATTTTATCATATTCTGAAGTTCCTCATCTGACGAGACCCCTTCTGTCTGTAATCTTTGTCCATTATATCCATCAGCCATAGTTGTCTGATTGGTAACCATATTTTTTAAGATACTACCGGTATCGGCATATTCAGTTACTAAGCTATTATAAAATGTATCAAAGTTTTCTTTTGCATAAGTTGATGGATTCAATGAAGCAAATTTAACATTCCAGGCATCTACAAGCGCTTTCCCTTTATCAAAATCCTCTTCGCCTCGTGCTGTCGTAAGTGGGATTGTGGCTTTATTTTGAGTGGCTGTTTCATTCATCTGTATATTACCTAATGTATATTCTGAATTCAGGCCTAAATCATTTTTATTATTTCTTACGTAATATGTAGATCCATCATTGCCCGTCACCTTTATGTAACGATCCGTATTCTTTCTTGAAAACAATTCAACACCCACGCTCTTATCTGTATCGTCCCCATAAGATGTCTTTTCCAAATCAAGAATTGTTGCATCTGTATATACAGTTCCATCCGCAGCCGTGAAGCTTGCAGTTTTTTCTGGACAAAGTATATCATTAATTGCTGTAACAATACCATTTGTCAATTTATCGAGACTTGCCATCGTACTTAATATGACAGATGGATCAATATATTTATTGTAATAATCGCAATCTGATTCATACTGTTTATAATCAACGTCATATTTATCTTTTGCAGCTTGATAGGCTGCTAGCTGTGTTGCATCAGTCATGTTGTAACTCGAAGCATCCGGAATTGTAGGTTCAACTGGAACATCTGAATAATTAACAGCTTTATACCCTCGTGAAATAAGTAAGCCTTTTAGTTCGCCTACATCATTGTTATCTATTACAGTGATTTTCTCAGCATCAAGAAAGACGTCTCTATTATCTATTAATGGCCAAACTGGTTTGAGTAAGTCTGTACCGGCTATTTCCTCTGTTCCCATCGCGCATATAGAATCTTTTGATACAAATGTTGCTCCTTCAGCCGTAACTGTGATGGAACCATTTTTATCTTCTTGGTATTGGATTTTTATATATCCACTTAGTTCATCTAAAGCGTTGTCTCTCTTATCCCTTAAATCATTCGCCTTCTGTCCAACACATTCAACATCCAAAATCTTTTTATTTAAATCACAAATAGTCTGACCTAATGAATTAATTTTATTTACCATATTCGTAATTTTTGTATTTAACGTTGTTTGATAATCTTTAAGACTGGAATATACAGAACTTGCTTTGTCAATAAATGCAGATGCTGTCTGTAACAATGATGATCTAGCAATCGTACTAGCTGGATTTTTACCAATCTCCTTAATTGAATTATATAAATCTGTCATCGTATTCTGAAACGAATTGTCATCCAATTCTCCAAATAGTGATTCAACTTCTGTCACTGCATCATATTGGCTATCATAATAGCCAAGTCTTCCTTTTTCTTGTCTATAAGCTTTATCTATTAATTCGTCTCTAACACGCCTAATTTCTGATACATCAACACCGGTTCCACATACCAATTTACCAGTTGCATTGTTCCCAACGTTGTAATAGTTACTTGTTATATATGTTATCTGCTGTCTTGTATATCCGACCGTATTAATATTTGCAAGATTATTCGCTGTTGTATTCAATGCGGCCTGTGCCGCACTAAGCCCTGACGTACCAACATAGAGCCCTGACATTCCATTAGACATTATTTCACCTCATCACTGTTTTGCATCAAATGAACCTGCTACCATGTTTTGTCCAGTTGTGTTGTAAGCTTCCTTACTGTAATTCGCGTTTTCAGGCGCAAACATTGTGTTTCTTGATAGATTAAGTTCAAACTCTATCATATTAATAGATTCTTGCAACAAGACCCTATTATTATCGTTTATCTTGACTAACTTATTCATAGTCCTTTTAAATGCATCACGAACTTTACTCAAATCTTCTTGTTCCTGGGGCTGTTTTTCTAGCATCTTAATCAAGTTATCTAGTTTAAATTCATTCTCAGGAATATTAAGTACATTTGCAATATCTTTGATATTTTCTTCTCTGGTTTTTTCTAACTTATTGATGATTTCAATTTTTTCTTGTTCCTGCGCTACAATAACTTGTAGCTTCTCAATATCACCTTTAACAACAACAGAAGTTTTATCTAGCGACAGGTTCAATAATTGATTGTACTCATTGTTCTCTTTTTCTAATATACTAATTAAATTCTCAATTAAACTTGCCACATTTACTCCTATCACTCACTAAAATATTATTGGTAATGCATTGTTAATCACTTTATCAGCAAAATCTTCCGACTTTACTGTATAAGTTCCTGATGACATCTTAGCCTTTATATCAGCAACTTTGTCTTCTCTAATATCAGGAGCAGCACTAACTGCCTGTTTTGCTACTTGATAGTACTTAGCCGTTTGTGATATTTCAAACTTATCATTCGAATTTGCTACTGGATTGGTCGTATTAGCCATCTTTGTATTACTTTGATAAACCTGGCTAACTGCATTATAAGCTTCTATACGCATATCAATCGCCTTCCTTTCTATAAAATACCTTCATCTGATTTTCTTTGTCATAGATTCTATCGGTAATTTCCAATGAAATCTTAAGTACTTTTTTCACAATTTATTAATTTCCATAAAAATAACACTGTAATATATTAATCGAACCAAGATGATTAATACATTACAGTGTCTTTTAAAATATTCTAATTTTACTTATCTTTATTTACTTTATCAATAAATTCTCTCGATAAATATTTAGTTCTATTGCTTTCATTGTCTGTCTTAGATCTCGTGCTTCTGCTATTATCACTATATAAATCTGAAAGAACGTTGCTCATCTTGTTCTTACATGCAGGACAATACCTTCCTGACTTAATGGTAGTTCCACAGCTTTCGCAGTCTATTCCAATCGGAGAATCTTCTGCAAAGAACAATCTTTCTTCACGGATCCATCGTTCAATCTGTTCCATTCTAACATCACATGCTTCCGAAATCTGTGGCATTGTTGCAACTTTGTTCTTTTCTATAAATTCCTTAACCTCAGTGAATTTATCTTCCATTTTATTAACACAATCTGGGCACAAATTTCTGTATGATCCCCCAATATAATTATACAAACGTCCACACCCTTTACAGTTTCTAACTTCCATGTAAATACCTCCTTTTTATTTAAAATCCTTTTCCTATGCATAAGCTAATATAATAAACTTTAGACACTCCCGATTTCATTAAAATTTGAGCGCATGCATCAATTGTAGTTCCAGTTGTGTAAATATCATCTACGATAATAACATTCTTATATTTTACAACTTTTTCTACTATATTAAAAGCATTTTCGAGGTTTTTCAACCTCTCTTTATCGTTTAGTTCTTTTTGCGCTAATGTTTTCTTTTCACGTATTAACAGTTGACTATCAACTGGTATATCCATTAGTTTTCCAATGGACTTCGCTATTATTTCGGCTTGATTATATCCTCTTTTTCGCAACTTGGATTTATGTAGTGGAACTGGGATAAGAACATCTGCATCCCAATTCCTTATTATGGATTCATATTGATTTCTCAATTCAAGACCATAGAACTCTCCATACTCTCTCTTATTGTGATATTTAAATTGATAAATGGAATTTTTGATTTCATCGGTATATGCCCAAACGCCTACTCCTTGCGTATAAAGATGCTTCACTCTTGAACAATCATAGCAAAACTCCGTCTCAGCATTATCCACAGGTTTCCCGCATTTTAAACATCTAGGTGATTCAATATAGAAAAGTTTCTTTCTACATTTTTCACATATGTAAACTTTTTCATCCATCTTCTTATCAAGAATCTGAGTACATATAGGGCATGTTGATGGATAAATGATTTCAATACCTTTATAAAGTATTTTCTTGCCCTGATTCCATAATTCACTAAGATACATGTTTTTGATTCTCAAAGTTTCCCCCCTGAATTATTTTGCTATTGACTGTATTTCCTTAATTCGCTCTGTAAGAGTGGAATAACGCATCTGCTCACTTACATTGCGAATCATTTCTTGGAAGTAATTTTGAGATCCAACAATACAGACGCAGGTTTTTGCTCTTGTGACTGCCGTATACAATAAGTTCCTAGTCATAAGCATTTTGGGTCCACTAAACATTGGTATAATAACCGCTGGATATTCACTTCCCTGAGATTTATGTATTGTAACAGCATATGCTAATTCCAATTCTTCCAATTGTTTAAAGCTGTATTCAACATACTTTTCTTCATCAAACTTTACTGTCATTTGCTCTGAAAACAAATTGATTGCTTCAATCATACCCATATCACCATTAAATATGCCGGTCCCCCCGTCAGTTGGTATTCCATATTTACTTCTTTTTTCCCACTCAAGTTGGTAATTATTTTTTACTTGCATAACTTTATCCCCAACTTTAAATGTTGTGTCTCCGTATTCTTTCTCCACCTTTTCTTTTGAGGCCGGATTTAAGAATTCCTGTAAAATTTTATTTAGTTTCTCTACTCCGACAGCTCCTTTTTTCATTGGAGTTAAAATCTGAATATCACTCATTTTAGCATTCACATAATCAGGCAACTTATCACGAATAAGGGTACAAATTGCTGCCGTAATACTTTCTGGATTATCTCTTTTTATAAATAAAAAGTCCTTGCTGTATTTATTAAGAATTACTTCTTCCCCTTTATTGATTTTATGCGCATTAATAATAATTTCGCTTTCTGCTGCCTGACGAAATATCTTAGTGAGCATTACAACATTGATACATTCAGATTGAATGATATCCTTTAAAACATTTCCTGGTCCAACTGATGGAAGTTGGTCTACATCCCCTACAAGAATTAATCTGGTGCCCACCGCAACAGCTTTCAAAAGAGAATTCATTAAATTTATATCAACCATTGACATCTCATCAATTATAATTACGTCTGTCTCCAGGGGGTTAAGTTCATTTCTTTCAAAATTCATTGCCGCTGTACTATCCCCAGCATTACCGCTTAGTTCAAGCATCCTGTGAATTGTCTGAGCTTCACATCCTGTCGTTTCTGACATTCGCTTCGCTGCTCTGCCTGTGGGTGCTGCAAGTCTAATATCCATTCCCTCTGTCTCAAAATATTTGATTATTGTATTAATCGTTGTTGTTTTACCAGTACCAGGACCTCCAGTTATTACCATGAGTCCATTTAAAATGGTATCTTTAACAGCTTGTCTTTGGGCTCCGTCTAATATGATTCCATTGGACTTTTCAATTGAACCAATGATCTTCTCGACCTCAGAATCATCATCACTATATTTTATATTGAGATTAACAAGCATTCCAGCAACACTAAGTTCCGTATAATAATACGAAGATGCATATACTACTTGTTGATCTTTTACTTGTTTTACTATTATCTTTTTATCAATTGATAAATCCATAATAAATTTATCAATATTAACCATATCTATAAGTAGCAATTGCCTTGTTGAATTAATAAGTTCTTTCATTGGTAAATATACATGTCCATTATTCGTTGCTAATAATAATTCATACATGATTGCGCTCCTGATTCTAAAATCAGAATCCGACTTTACTCCAACTCTCTGTGCGATTTCATCCGCAATTTTAAAACCTATTCCATTAATGTCGTCTGCTAATTTATATGGGTTTTCCTTAATGATTTTGTATATATCGCTACCGTACTGTGTATATATCTTATTTGCAAGGTTCATGTTAATACCATATTCTTGTAAGAACATCATTGCCTTGCGCATATCTTTCTTTTCCACTAACTGATCAGCTATTTCCATCGCTTTTTTAACGCTTATGCCCTTGATTTCTGCCAAGCGCTCTGGTTCATCTTCCATAATCCGAAAAGTATCTTCACCAAATTTCTTGATTATATTTTCTGCAAGTTTCTCCCCAATACCTTTGATTGCCCCTGATCCCAAATATCTTTTTACTGATTGGATATCCTCTGGAACTCTAATCTCATATGATGTAATTTTAAATTGTTCAAGATAAACTGGGTGCATTACATATTCGCCCGTTGCTGATATGAATTCACCTTCGTTAATGTAGCTTAATACTCCTACACAAGTAACCTCACAGCCATTGCATATAATGTTAAATACTGTATATCCATTATCTTCATTTCGAAAGACTATACTATCAACAAATCCTTCAATTGAATTTTCATCATTATGCACCACTTGCGTAAGCCTCCCTAAAAATATAAAAGTGCATACGAACTAGAATTATGCCATCTAACCGTAACATTTTTTCTAATCCATACACACCAATATTTGTTATTTAAATATCTATGTTAGATAATCTATACTATATTTTATTCAGTAGTACCATAGTTTCTTTTCATTTGCTCATATAAAATTTTCGCAATTCCAAGTCCCTCACCACCATTAGATTCTGAAGCGCTTGAAGCATACTTACTTGTCAATTCATCTTTGTAATAATCTGTAAGACTACTAGATGAAGAAGACGTTGAATCATCCTCATTCTTTGGAACCATCTTTTGCATTCCTTTAAAAACTTGTTCAACAAAATAAGATTCAAAATCTTTGCATACAGATAATAGCTTATCATCAGAAGCAGTTGATAAATCTGAGGCTGATAATGAATTTTCCAAAGAATTAGTAGCTGCGCTATTGCTATATGCACCACTTGTACTTAAAGAATCAATGCTATTAGTTACCAAATCACTCATGAATTACCCCTTTCTTGTGGCTTGCTTTAACAAGACACATCGCAAATTTACCTCTTTAAGCTATTCGCCTGCTGCAACATCTCATCAGATGCGTTAATTGCTTTTGAATTAAGTTCATATGCCCTTTGTGCTGTTATTAAATTAACCATTTCAGTAGCAACTTGAACATTAGAACCTTCTAAGTAACTTTGCTTAATTTTACTTTTGTTAATACCTGCTGTATTTGCTTCATTGATTGCTACCCCTGAAGCTCCAGTCTCCGTAAAAAGACTAGCTGCTGTTTTATTAAGACCCGTTGGATTGGCAAATTGAAATACCCCAATTGAAATCCCTATTGGTACTGGATTATTAGATGCATCTGGATAACAGAAATTACCATCAGAGTCTACCGTGATATTACTAGAGTTCATGGCTGCATCAAATACAATTGGAGCTCCTGTTGAATCCAAAACTGGATATCCTTCAGATGTACATAATGTCAATCCATCAGTTCCTTGTGAAATATTAAAGCTACCATTTCTGGTATAGGCAGTTTGACCATCAACTCCGCTTACTGCAAAAAATCCTTTACCATTGATAGCAAAACTAGAGCTACTATCACTTTGTATGAATGATCCCTGTGTGAAATTCGAAGAAATAGATGCAGTTCGTACACCAAGTCCAACCTGTGCACTTACCGGCTTATTCGCGCCATTCGCTGATGTTGTCTTTGATTGTAGGTTTTGATACAATAATGATTTAAATTCTGCAGATTCTGCTTTATATCCTGTAGTATTAATATTTGCCAAATTATTGGCAATAGTATCTACATTCGTCTGCTGCGCATTCATTCCTGAAGCGGCGGTCCATAATGAACGTAACATTTGCACGTCCTCCTTATCATTTCGTTAACTACAACAATTATAATTGGCCTAGTGTAACAGCTTTTTGAAGTGTTTCGTCTATTGAGGTCATGACCTTCTGATTACTTTCAAATGCTCTTGAAATTGTAATCATCTGAACCATTTCAGACACAACATTTACATTTGACATCTCGAGGTATCCTTGCATAACAGTTGCTGTAGCATCCTTTTTTGTCGCACCATCAACTGCCTTATACATATTCTCTCCATATTGTTCTAAATAATTGTTATCCTCAAAATCTGTTATTGCAAATTTATCAATGTATTGACCATCTGCATAGATTTCGCCTGTTTCATCAGTCGATATTGTCGCATCCGTTGGTAATACAATTGGACCATCCTGTCCTAAAACAGGGTCACCATCCTTGGTAACCAATGAACCATCTTGTGCCATCTGGAATGAACCATCTCTAGTATACATAATTGATTCTTCACCAGCTTTATTCGTAAAGGAAACAGAAAACAATCCATTACCTGACAAAGCAAAATCATATGGACCACTGGTGTTTTTAAATGAACCCTGTGAATAATCTCGGTAATTTTCGCCTATCTTAACGCCAAGACTGACCGGACCAATGTTTTGATTGATATTAGCACTTGTAGGGTCGTTAATTTTAATTGCCATCAAAGAATCGAAGGACTGTGAAGTTGTTCCTTCCTTTTTATATCCTGTTGTTGTCGCATTAGCAAGATTATTTGTAACCACATCAAGTCTGTTTTGCTGATTTATCAACCCTGTATAGGCTGTATATAAACCTTTTACCATAGCATTACGCTCCTATTTTTCGTCTCTGTATCCATTTATGAATTCAATAAACTTTCCTGTTCCAATTGCTACCGCTGTCATTGGATCATCAGCAGTCATCGTATTGATTCCAGTCTTAGCTTCAATCAAATCTTCAAGACCTTGAAGAAGGCTTCCGCCACCTGTTAAAACGATTCCTCTATCTGCGATATCAGATGCAAGTTCTGGAGGAGTTCTTTCAAGCACACTATGAATTGCTTCTACAATCTGTGAAGTTGCTTCTCTCAAAGCCTCTTCTGTTTCTTCTGATGTAACTTCTACAGTCTTTGGAAGACCTGTTACTAAATTTCGTCCTCTTACGTTCATGGTTGTTACTTCTGCTCTAGGATAAGCACTACCGATTTTAATTTTAATATCTTCAGCAGTTCTTTCACCAATCAACAAATTATGTTTTTTACGCATATATCTAACTAGCGCTTCATCAAAATCATCACCTGCGATTTTAATTGATGTACTAACTACGGTTCCACCAAGTGATATAACCGCAATATCAGTAGTACCACCACCAATATCAACGATCATGTTTCCACATGGTCTTGAAATATCTATACCTGCACCAATAGCTGCTGCAATTGGCTCTTCAATAATTGTAACTTCTCTTGCGCCAGCCTGCATAGTAGCATCTTCTACTGCTTTCTTTTCAACTTCTGTAACTCCACTGGGCACACATACACTAATTCTAGGTTTCTTTAATGTTCTCTTGCCGATTGCTTTCTGTATAAAATACTTAAGCATCTTTTCAGTTACCGTGTAATCTGAAATAACGCCTTGTCTTAATGGTCTAACTGCTACAATATTTCCAGGAGTTCTGCCAAGCATAAGCCTTGCTTCCTCTCCTATAGCTTTTATCTTATTTGTATCTCTATCAAACGCAACTACTGAAGGCTCTTTTAAAACAACGCCTTTTCCTCTAACATATACCAAGATACTAGCTGTTCCTAAATCAATTCCGATATCAGTTGTTAACATGATAATCCCCTTTCTATTCCAAATATTACTATTGTATTTTAATTTACGCGATAATGAGTCAAGCAAAATAAAATAAGATAACTAAGTAAGCTCTCTTGTATTTGTTTAATCGCATCGAATTTTATTTGATGACTACTGCGATAACTTTAGACGCTCACAAAGAGTGTTTCTAAAATTTTTAATTACCAGCCCTGAGTTAATGCAAATATTTTATCGCATTGAATGGCTAATTATCATTATATACAAGATATTGTAAATTTAAAAGGGTTATTTTGAAATTTAGCGATTTTTTTTTGGAAAAACGAAAAAAACCTAGAAAGGCACACTCAAAGAATGGTCTTCTAGGTTTAATATCGTCACTAATCATTAATTTTATAATAGCTAAATATAAACTATTATATTATTTAAAGTGTGTTTTGAAATCTTGTAATACATCATTAAATTTTTTAGAAGTTGCTGATGGGAATCTTTTAAACACAGTTGTCATCAATGAGCCTGCTTTTTCCTTAGCATTTTCTAATTCTAACTTAAGTTTTTCCATATATACTTCTATATTTTTAGCCAACTCTTCTTGACCGGAACCTTCTTTTGCTGTTTTATCTTCTAATAAGCTGCCTGTTATATTATCTCTAACCGCAGAAAGCTTAGTAGTAATTTCAGAAAGTTCCTTCCTAATATAATTTTGATAATCGAGAAGTTTCTGTAAATCAAAAGCTTTTCTGAATGAATCAATAGAATCAATTGTTGCAATACATAGTGAAACAAAAACAACAATAGTCAATATTGATACATCCATATTTATGATGATATTTGAAATAGGTCTATGAATAACCTCTACTAGGAATACTGTAAGCACACCCCAAAACAAAGATGATTTTAGACAAATATAGCCATGAAGATTAAACTTTTTATCACTATAATCCCAATATCTAATATGAAACATTGCTTCCATTGTTGCTCCTGTAAAATACTCAAGACCTGTAGCAAAAATTGTACCAATTATATACACAAACGCAATATTATCTTTTGTCCATAATGTTGACAATAACATTATAATAGATCCAAAGCCATATAATGGAAGTATTGGTCCATTCAAAAATCCTCTATTTACAAACTTTTTCTTTGCAATAGAAACCAAGGCCGATTCAATACACCAGCCAAAGAACGAATAAATCACAAAGAAAGCTAGCCACTGAATCATTGTATATTCTCTTAACATACTCTTACAGATATTTCTTTAAAATATCGACTTTGTCAAGCGCTTCCCACGAAAGGTTTAGATCATTACGTCCAAAATGTCCATAGGCTGCCGTTTGTTTGTAGATCGGTTTTCTAAGATCAAGCATTTTTATAATTCCTGCTGGTCTTAAATCAAAGTTTTCTCTGATAATTCCAACAATCTTTTCATCACTTATTTTACCTGTTCCAAATGTGTCAACCATAATCGACGTTGGATGTGCAACACCAATAGCATATGAAAGTTGAATTTCGCACTTGTCAGCAATCCCTGCTGCAACAATGTTCTTAGCTACATAACGAGCTGCATATGCAGCTGAACGGTCTACTTTTGTACAATCTTTTCCAGAGAAAGCGCCGCCGCCATGACGAGCATATCCACCGTAGGTATCTACAATAATCTTACGTCCTGTAAGTCCACTATCTCCATTCGGTCCACCAATAACAAAACGTCCTGTAGGATTAATAAATATCTTAGTATGAGCGTCTATCATATTAGCATCAACGACTTGATCAATTACATATTCCCTTATATCTTTGTGGATCTGTTCCTGTGAAGTCTCTGGTGCATGCTGCGTTGAAACTACAATTGCATCAAGTCTTACTGGTTTTCCATTTTCATCATATTCAACTGTTACCTGTGTTTTGCCATCTGGTCTTAAGTAGTTTAATGTTCCATTTTTTCTGACTTCTGTAAGTTTTTTAGCAAGTTTGTGGGCCAACGCTGCTGAATAAGGCATATATTCTTCTGTTTCATTTGTTGCAAATCCAAACATCATACCTTGGTCACCTGCGCCAATTGCTTCTATCGCTGCATCTTCATCTTCTCCAGCTCTAGATTCGAAGGCTTTATCAACTCCCATTGCTATATCCGTAGACTGCTTATCAAGTGATACCATAACTGAACAAGTATTACCATCAAAGCCTTTTTCTGAGGCATCATAACCAATTTCAATCACTGTATCTCTTACTATTTGAGCTATATCTACATTCGCTTTTGATGTTATCTCTCCCATTACAAGTACAAATCCAGTATTCGTACATGTTTCACATGCAACTCTACTATAAGGATCCTGCTCCAATAATGCATCTAAAACTGCATCTGAAATCTGATCACATATTTTGTCTGGATGTCCTTCTGTTACTGATTCTGACGTAAATAATCTTCTTTCCATTTTTATTACCTATCCTTTCGTTTTTCATTTTTCCCATATTTTTCCTACATGCTGTTTTCACAATAATTTAATTTGCGAAGTAATAATAACTTTTTACATTTTTTACGTAAAAAAGAGCCCTTTGAAAAGGACTCCATATCATACTTCGATTAGGAAATCCTCTTATTGTTCGATTCACTCGCTCAGGTTGGCACCTTCCACATTCCAAATGGGGTTGCCGGGCTTCATAGATCCTATGTATCTCCACCGCTCTAAATAAGGGATAAAATATTTATATTCAATTTACATTATTTATATTACAATATAATCTTTTTATCGTCAACCCTCTATAAAAATTTAATTGTTAAATAATGTAAAATAAAATATATATAAATTGACATTTTCTTACATTATTCTTATAATTCAATTATGTGCATTTATTTCTAATAATTTGGTTTTAGGTTTAAAAAAATATTATAAAAGGGGATTTTATAAGATGAACGAAAAAACTATATTTATTTTTGAAGCAGAGGAGGAGATGATTTTATCAAAGGATGTCGTAATGCCCGATGGTCATCTAATTTTGCCTGCTGGCACTCCTCTTACATATGAAATAATAGAACGCATTTCAAATTTTCATATACTTGAGATTATGGTTGAATCGGAACCAGATGGAACGAATGATTTAAATGAAACTATTACACCTACTTATTTTACAAAAATAAGGCAAAGTGATTCATTTAAAAAATTCAATGCAAATTATCAGTATAATATTTCAGCAATTAAGATTAATCTGAATAAAATAATAACTAGTTCCTCGCCGGTTGATACAGAAACTTTGTTAAAAGAGGCCACCAGTTTACTCAAAGACACTCAAAACAGTTTACATTTATTTGATATGTTACATAGTATGCGTGAGTTTGATGATATTACTTATGTTCATTCTATTAATGTTGCTCTCATAAGTCACACTATCGGTGAATGGCTTGGTTGTAAAAAAGAGGATCTCGAAACACTTATGCTTTGCGGACTTTTACATGATATTGGAAAACTGCTTATTCCATCTGAAATTCTTTTGAAGCCGGAAAAATTAACTTCAATTGAATTTGATGTCATTAAAACCCACGTTAGCCTAGGCTATAATGAACTCAAGGACAAGTGCCTTGACAACCGGATAAACGAAGCTTGTCTTCTTCATCATGAACGTTGTGATGGTAGCGGTTATCCTTTTGGCATAAAAGGTGACAAAATACCATTTGCCGCAAAAATCGTTGCTATTGCAGATGTATATGATGCAATGACTTCAAATCGGATATATCGTGGTTCTATATGTCCTTTTGAAGTTATTAGAATTATGGAAGCTGATGCATTTAATCAGTTTGATCCCAAATATCTTATTCCATTTCTTAACAATGTAATTTCCACTTATCTTCATAATGATGTGAAACTTTCCAATGGATTAGTGGGTGAAGTTATTATAATCAATCGAGACGATTTATCTCGTCCAACCGTTAGATGTAACGACGAATATATCGATTTATCAAAGCATCGTGAGATTAATATCCAAGCTATTTTATAATTGTGTTTAACGACTTAAATACAAGTTTTATTGTTCTCTTTACTCACAGAAAATGGAGGTCTTTGACTATATGATGTCAAAAGGCCTCCATTTTATTATATAATTTTATGTAAATATTTTTCTTTTGTTGCTAAACCACCTCTTATATGACGTTCCTTCTTGTTAATCTCTAGAATCACCCTTGCTTTTATAGCCAAATCTGGATTAATTAATGCAAGACGCGCAGTTACGTCTTTATGTACGGTCGATTTACTAACCCCAAACTGCTTAGCAGTCTGGCGGACTGTGGCATTGTTTTTAATGATATAATTTGCTATATCAACTGCTCTTTCTTCTATGTATCCTTTCATAACTCCACCCAATGAATACTTGTTTTTACATTGTATTCATGCGGAATAAAGATAATGACTAAAGTTATTAAATTTATA
>Ga0302165_10000528_pt1 | contig 13845 bp, 10 predicted proteins | sample I_Fen_E3_2_FD_193499 | JGI IMG/M metagenome (GOLD analysis project Ga0302165, IMG submission 193499) | Peat permafrost microbial communities from Stordalen Mire near Abisko, Sweden - I_Fen_E3_2 | ecosystem: Environmental > Terrestrial > Soil > Wetlands > Permafrost | place: Sweden: Abisko...
CGGCGCTGGGCCAATCGGGATCATGGCGATTCCTGTGGTTCGGCACGCGGGCGCGCGTCACGTTGTAATCACGGATGTAAATCCGTTCCGCTTGGAATTGGCGCGCAAAATGGGAGCGACCCTCGCAGTGAACACCCAGGAAACGCCGCTTGCGGAAGTGCAGAAGCAACTAGGTATGCATGAAGGGTTTGATGTAGGGCTGGAAATGTCTGGGAATCCTGCCGCCTTCGAGGAGATGGTTGCGAATATGAGTCACGGAGCCAAGATCGCCATGCTGGGCATTCCTTCCAAGCCGATGTCGATCGATTGGCGGGCGGTGATCTTCAATATGCTGACCATCAAAGGTATCTACGGACGCGAGATGTATGAAACCTGGTACAAGATGACGGTCATGATCGAGTCGGCAGTCGACATTTCGCCGGTCATCACGCACCGTTTCAGCTACCGTGACTTCCAAAAGGGATTCGATGCGATGATTTCGGGCCAGACCGGCAAGGTCGTTCTGGATTGGACCAAGGTTGGCTAAAAGCCCTCAGATAAAACGGGCCTTGTTGTGTGATTGATTCCTTGGCGCTCACTTCCTGGCAAGCCTGTAGACAGTGTTCCTGCGTGAGCACTATTCACGACCGCGTCTCGGCTCTCGGACAGCGTGATCGTTGACCGCATTCCTCAAGCATCGATTGCACCCGTAGACTAACCGGGCCACTGCCCTAGCGCGACGTGGGCATCGAATGCTCAGAACTTAAGTTTTCGTAAAGCCGTACCGCCAGGTCAGGGCCGTGTTTGATAACATCCTGCTGGTGTGCAGCATCGGGAGGGCTAATGCCTGACAAGACGAGCAGCGAACGAGAGTCAATGTATGCCGAGCAAAGATCCCTGCAACGCCGCGTCCTGGGCATTGTATTAGCGGGCGGAAAAGGGACCCGCCTCTTTCCACTCACGCGGGAGCGCGCCAAACCTGCCGTTCCGTTTGGAGGGAAATACCGCATCATCGATTTCGTTCTCAGCAATTTCGTCAACTCCGGAATCAACTCGATATACGTGCTCACCCAGTTTCGCAGCCAGTCACTGCTACAACATTTAAGTGAAGGATGGCAGTTCGGCGGCATGTTAAAGAACCACTTCATCATTAATGTGCCAGCACAGATGCGTTCCGAAAGCGAAACCTGGTACCAGGGAACCGCCGACGCAATCTTTCAGAACATCAACCTGATTGAACAGTCCGATCCGCACATGGTGGCAATTTTCGGAGGTGACCACATCTACCGCATGAATGTGGCCAGCATGATCGATTTTCATATGGCGAAACGGGCGGAAGTGACTGTCGCTGCGATCCCGGTGGCCCGAGAGTTCGCCAGCGAATTCGGCGTTATCGAGGTCAACGACGACGGGCGCATAGCCGCCTTCCACGAAAAAAACCCGGACGCCCCGACGCTGCCAGGCGATTCCGGCCGAGTGTACGCCTCAATGGGAAACTACATTTTCTCCACGCGAACGCTTTTGGAGTTGCTCAGGGAGGACGAGAAGACGCCGGGGAGTCACCACGACTTCGGGAGGGACATCCTGCCGAAACTGGCGGGCAATGCTCCCATCTATGCCTACAACTTCGAGGCCAACCGAATCCCGGGCGAGGCGGAGGACTCGATTCCCTACTGGCGCGACGTGGGTACCATCGAAGCATTCTACGAAGCCAACATGGACTTGAACCACGTGAAGCCCGATCTCAATCTCTACAATCGCGAATGGCCAGTGCGAAGTACCAGCTATCCTGACCCGCCTGCTAAGTTCGTGTTCGATGATGAAGACCGCCGCGGTCAGGCCATCGATAGCATCGTGTCGGGCGGATGCATCCTGTCGGGCGGAGTTGTGCGCAAGTCTGTTCTGGGTCGCGGTGTTCACGTCCACACGGGCGCGCTCGTGGAAGGCTGCGTCATCATGGACAACTGTGACATTGGACGCCACGCCAAAGTTCGCCGCGCCATCCTCGATAAAAATGTCCGTATTCCCGAGAACGCCACAGTCGGTTATGACCTAGATGCGGATCGTGCTCGCGGATGGCACGTAACCGAATCCGGCATTGTTGTCATTGGCCGAGAATTCAGCGCGGTGCCAGTCGCAGCCATGTATGGCTAAGGCGCCCAAAGTTGGGTACTTGGATGCGGGGGCAGTGCCTCACTGCATCGGATCTGGGAGGCCGCTAACCATCCGTGTGACGCGCGCTCCGGGATCGCGGCCAGGGTGTTCCGGCCTGATCGCGCCCTGAAGTTGCAATCGCGTTGCTGAAGCCGGAAAGTTGTCTCGTTTTGAGGCAGCTCGTCGTCGGCGGCAGTCCGTCATCGGTCACCCCCCGCAGTGAGGGCGGTCACAGTGTTGGCCCCCGGTAATCGGGGAAGATGGAAGGTTTGGATATCCAAGAAATCTTAAGGAGACATCATGCCGGAGATCGCAGTAAGTGAACCGGTCGAAGCCGCCAAGGACGCACACCAGTCGGCTCCCGGACAGTTACCCAAAAAGGCAGTCAAAGCGTTCAATTCATTTCAGATCGCACAAGCCCAGTTTGACAAGGTAGCCGAGTATCTAGGGTTGGACCCCGCCACGCGCGAACTTTTGCGCTACCCATTACGCGAGTTCCAATTTGCCATTCCAGTGCGCATGGACGATGGTTCGGTGAAGATATTCCGCGGCTTTCGCGTGCAGCACAATGACGCGCGCGGGCCGGGAAAAGGCGGAATCCGATTCCATCCCCAGGAAACGATTGATACGGTCCGCGCCCTATCAATGTGGATGACCTGGAAGTGCGCCGTGGTGGACATTCCGCTGGGCGGAGCCAAGGGCGGCGTGATTTGCGATCCCCACAACCTCAGTTCTCGCGAGCAGGAGCAGATCTGCCGCGGTTGGGTACGGCAGGTAGCGCGAAACGTCGGCCCCGTGACCGATGTGCCCGCTCCCGACGTGATGACCAATTCGCAGCACATGCTGTGGATTCTCGACGAGTTCGAGCAGATCCACGGCGGCCGCTATCCGGGATTCATTACCGGCAAGCCGGTGGGCATGGGCGGATCGCTGGGACGCACGGAGGCGACGGGCTATGGCGTCGTGTTCACGCTGCGGGAGGCGCTGAAAGAATTAGGCATTCAGCCACAGAACACGACGGCAAGCGTGCAAGGCTTTGGCAACGTGGCTCAATATGCCATCGAACTGTACCAGCGCCTCGGCGGACGGGTGATTGCTGTGTCTTGCTGGGACCAGAACGATCAGTGCTCCTACACCTACCGCAAGATGGACGGAGTTGACTTGAGTCAATTGCAATCGATCGCCGACCGCTTTGGCGGAATCAACCAGCAGAAGGCAAGCGAACTCGGCTACGAGCGGTTGCCGGGCGACGCCTGGATCGAGCAGAACGTTGACATCCTCATCCCGGCAGCGATGGAGAACCAGGTCACCAGCGAAACTGTTGCAAAGATCAGCCCACGGGTTCGCATCATTGTGGAAGGCGCCAACGGCCCCACCACTCCTGAGGCCGACACCCAGATTAAGGAACGCGGCATTCTGCTGATACCGGACTTTCTGGCGAATGCGGGCGGCGTAACCTGCAGTTATTTTGAGCAGGTACAGAGCAACATGAACTATTTCTGGGAGAAGGACGAGGTGCTGGGTAAGCTCGACGTCAAGATGACGGCGGCTTACGTGGCCGTTTCAGAACTCTCACGTCGTGAGAAATTGACGATGCGGGATGCGGCCTACGCGATTGCCATTGGCCGTGTCGCTAAAGCCTGTCACGACCGCGGCTGGGTGTAGTACTTCGGGCCCTCGGTCCTGTTCCGCGGAGGATGCGGAGAGCGGCGTCGCCGAACGTGGTGGACGGAGGCAGCGATGACCGAAATGAATACCGTGGCTGGGAACCTGCCGTCGTTCGACCGGCACTTCTGGAACAGCGCAGTTCCCTTCACACAAATCGGGACTGGTGAATTGGGTGGGAAGGCCAGCGGACTTGCGTTCGCCAGGGACCTGCTGGCCAGCAAAATCGCTGACTCTGATTTTCCCGGATTCGAGATTAACGTCCCGACGATGGCGGTCATCGCAACCGACTGCTTTGACCAGTTCATCGACCGGAACCAACTCGCTGAATTATCGTTTGACGAGATGCCCGACGACCGCATCGGGCTTGCCTTCGAGCAGGCGGACTTGCCCACAGAGATGCTGGGCGATCTTCGCGCCCTGATCACTCAGGTCAAAACGCCACTGGCCATTCGCTCCTCCAGTCTGCTGGAAGATGCCCTGAATCGGCCGTTCGCCGGCGTCTATGCGACCAAAATGATCCCGAACAACCAGTTTGACGTGGACACCCGTTTTCGTCTGCTGGTTGAGGCCATCAAGTTTGTTTACGCTTCCACCTTCTTCCGTGAGGCGCGCGACTACATCAAGACCACCGGACGCGCTCCCAGCGAAGAGAAGATGGCGGTCATCATTCAGGAGGTCGTTGGTAGGCGCCACGAAGAGCGCTTCTACCCAGATGTTTCAGGGGTGGCGCGATCCTACAACTTCTATCCGACAGGGACGGCACGCCCAGAAGAGGGCGTAGCTAGCCTCGCGCTCGGCCTCGGCAAGACGATCGTCGACGGAGGAGTGTCGTGGACCTTTTCGCCGGCGTATCCCAAGAATCCTCCGCCGTTCGGCTCGGTACAGGAGCTACTACGCGGCACGCAGACAGAGTTCTGGGCGGTGAACATGGGCAAGCCGCCCGCCTATGATCCCGTTAGCGAGACGGAATACCTTGTGACCGTCGGCCTTAAGGAGGCGGAGACAGATGATGTGCTCCGCTACCTTGCGTCGACTTATGACCCCGTTCGCGATCGGGTCATTCCCGGTACCGGCGCGAACGGTCCGCGCATCTTGAACTTCGCTCCTCTGGTCGTCATGGAGCAGTTCCCGATCAATCGCCTGATCCAGACTCTCCTTATGGCGGCCGAGAACGCACTCGGCGCCAACGTGGAAATCGAATTTGCCGTGACCATTCATGAAACCCGAGGCCAAGCTCCGCGGGCGCGGCTGGGATTCCTGCAGGTACGTCCCATGGTCGTGTCAGAAGACATGGTTGAGGTCAGCGTGACGGACCTCTCGGATTCACGGGCGATCCTGGCTTCGGACTCAGTAATGGGCAATGGCGTCGTTGAGGACATTCAGGACATTGTTTTCGTGCGGCCGGAAAGCTTTTCTCCCATGCAGACACCGGCGATTGCGCTGCAGCTAGAGGTAATCAACCGACAGCTCTCAGATCAGCATCGACCGTTTCTACTGATTGGCTTCGGGCGTTGGGGCAGCTCTCATACGTCGCTGGGTATTCCGGTAGTCTGGAGCCAGATTTCGGGGGCGCGAGCCATTGTCGAGGCAACGCTGCCCGAGATGAACGTCGAGCTGAGCCAAGGGTCGCACTTCTTTCACAATCTATCGAGCTTCCGGACCTGCTATTTCATGGTGCGACACGACGGTCCCTATGCCATCGACTGGAATTGGCTGAATAAACAAACAATCGTGCAGGAAACGGAGTTAGTTCGGCACGTCCGTCCGGCAGGTATGCTAACCATTCGCGTTGACGGCCGCTCGCGTCGAGGAGTCGTGCTGGCTGCCGAACGAATGCATCCCGGCCAAGAGAAATCATGAATCGAGACGAAACCCAAGTCGGCATCATCCTTCGCGAGCTGCAGGAACGCGCCAAAGAACTGAATTGCCTCTATAAGGTGGACGAGCTTCTGAATCGGCCCGAGCTTTCGCTGGAGGAAATCTTCCGTGGGATGATTCAAGTGCTGCCGCCCGGCTGGCAGCACCCGCAAGACTGCCAGGCTAAGATCATTTTCGAAGGTCAGGTCATTCAGCCGCCTGGCTTTATTTCCACTCCCTGGGTACTGAGTGCCGACATTGTGGTGCAGGGTGAGACCGCTGGCCGAATAGAAGTCTCATACCGCACTCAGATGCCCAAGTTCGACGAGGGCCCCTTCCTCAAGGAAGAGCGCAAGCTCATCGAAACCATCGCCGACCGCGTCGCCAGCCACATCGTACAGCGGAGGCTAAAAGCGGCGTTCGAAGGGCTTTCCGCTGTCACCGGAGACTTGGCCAACGAAAGAGGTGAGTGGCAGGTTGTTCTTGAGTTCTTACGCGACACCGACCCAGTCCTGTTGCGTCGCATTTCGCGCAAGCTGATCAACCACCTGAGCTGGTGCGGTGTCCAAGAGGCCAAGGAACTTCTGCAACGTAACGGCATTTCCGCTCTTGCCGAAGTCGCAACGCCCGGCGACGAGAATCGTCCTCTTCGGCGCGAAATGCCTGCCTCCTCCGCCGATCTCACAACAGAAGCATTTCGCATAGCCAGCCAGAACCTCAGCGAATCCGAAATACTGAACTGCGTTACCACCTGGATCAAGGAAGAAAAATGCAGTTTCCTGGTGCGCGCACTGGAGAACAGCGCTACTTCTCTGGGAGAAGTCATTGAGGCGATAGAGCGTTACCAGCACACAGCCATTGATGAGAATGAGCTCTCACTTTCGACCCAGAAAGGCCTGCGTGTTTCGCTCATCCGCAGGTTCTTCTCCGAGAACCTCGAGTTCATCAACATCGCCAAGAATTTTATTGAGATCAAAGACTTCTTCGACCTGCTGGGGAGAATCATCTTCCCTCCCGGCTGCCACGGAAAACTTGGCGGCAAAAGTGCCGGCTTGTTTTTGGCAAAGAAGATCATCGACAAGGCTCCCGAGCCATACGAGAAACTTCGACTCGTGAAAGTGCCCCGCACCTGGTACCTCACCTCCGACTGGATCCTCAATTTCGTCCACCATAACGAGCTCGAGGATGTACTCAACTGGAAGTACATGGACATCGATCAGGTACGGCGCGAATATCCCCACCTGGTCGCGCTCTTCAAGAGCTCATCGTTTCCGCTGGAGTTAATAAAGGGCCTGTCGCTCGTGCTCGATGAACTCGGAGACCGTCCGCTGATCGTTCGCAGCTCCAGCCTGCTCGAAGACCGCGCTGGATCTGCGTTTTCAGGAAAGTATAAGAGCCTCTTCCTCGGCAACCAGGGCGGCCGTGAAGACCGTCTCACTGCCTTGTTGGATGCCGTCGCAGAAGTCTACGCCTCCATCTTTGGACCTGACCCAACCGAGTACCGCGCGGAACGCGGATTGCTTGATGTTCATGAAGAGATGGGGATCATGATCCAGGAAGTCGTGGGCCAGAAGGTCGGCAAATATTTTCTTCCTGCCTGCTCCGGCGTAGCCTTCAGCAACAACGAGTTTCGTTGGTCAGCCCGCATCAACCGCAGTGACGGACTCGTGCGCCTAGTACCCGGACTCGGAACTCGGGCAGTTGACCGGGTCAGCGACGACTACCCCGTGCTGATCGCGCCCGGACAACCCAACCTCAGAGTGAACGTAACCGTGGAAGAGGTGCTGAAGTATTCGCCGAAGCGCGTGGACGTCATCAACCTCGAGACCAACGCTTTTGAAACCGTGGACTCGGTTACGTTGCTTCGCTATTGCGGCGCCAGCTACCCGCAAATTCGCCATTTTGTATCGATCGTAGAGCACGACCGCCTTGAACAATTAGTGGGTCCCATCCCCGATTTCGGCACAAAAGATGTGGTCTTCAGCTTCGAAGGTCTGATCCGCAAGACCCAGTTCGTTCCGCGAATCCGTGAGTTACTAGCGCTTCTGCAATCGAAGCTGGGCGGCCCCGTGGACATCGAATTCGCTTACGACGGAGAAGACCTTTATCTGCTTCAGTGCCGTCCGCAAAGCTACAGTGGCGATGCGGTGCCAGTAGCAATTCCCCAGAATCTGCCCGCCGACAAAGTAATCTTCTCCGCTAATCGTTTCGTCTCCAACGGCAGAGTGCCGGCGATTACGCATATTGTCTATGTGGATTTGGAGGGCTACAGCCAACTCGCTGACCCGACCACAATGCGTGATGTTGGACGCGCCGTTGGCCGGTTGAACAAGTTGCTTCCGAAGCGGCAGTTCATCTTGATAGGTCCGGGACGATGGGGCAGCCGCGGCGACATCAAGCTTGGCGTTCCCGTCACCTATTCCGACATCAACAATGCAGCCATGTTGATTGAGGTCGCGCGCCAACGAGGCAATTACCTGCCCGACCTGTCGTTTGGAACGCACTTCTTCCAGGATCTGGTCGAGGCTTCGATTCGCTATCTGCCTCTATATCCAGACGATGCTCAAACAGCGTTTCACGAAGACTTCCTTCGCCACACACCCAGCGTGCTGGAAAGGCTGCTGCCCGAGTTCGCACACCTGTCAGATACGCTGCGCGTGATCGACGTGCCGAAAGAGACCGGCGGGATGACTTTACGCGTGCTCATGAATGCGGAACTCGATCAGGCCGTCGCGTTCCTGTCATCGTCGCGCCAGGCTGAGGGCCAGTCCGAGACCGACTTCGAAGTGGTCGATCGCAGCGGCGAGGAGCACTGGCGCTGGCGCTTCCGCATGGCGCAAGTGATTGCAGCGCAGATCGATCCAACGAAGTACGGGGCGAAGGCGGTTTACCTGATTGGCAGCACAAAGAATGCCACGGCGGGCCCGGCGAGCGATGTCGACATCCTTATTCATTTCGACGGGATAGACGACCAGAAGAAAGACCTGATGCTTTGGTTGGAAGGTTGGAGCCGCTGCCTCAGCGAGATCAATTTCCAGCGGACCGGCTATCGAAGTGAAGGGCTTCTCGACGTTCAGTTCATCACCGATGCCGACATTGAGGCGCGTTCCAGCTACGCCATAAAGATAGACGCTATTACCGACCCGGCGCGCAAATTGCCGATGACGAACTAAGCGCCCGCGAAAGCAACCGTTCAAGAGGATCTCTTGCGGGCCTCGCTATCGGCCTGCTTCTTCGCCTTCGCCGCAGCGCGCTTCATCCGTTTCATTTCACCTGGAGAGTACATACTGCCTCGGCAATTCCGGCTGCCGCAAGAGCACGGAGCCTCGTCATCGCCATCATAGAGCCAGTAATCGTAGGTGATTTCCTCGCCCGATTTCAGTTTGCGAAGTGCCTTGATGAAAATACGACCGTTCCGTTCATCCACCTCGCAATTGGGGCGGCAGGAGTGGTTAATGAACATGGCCATGCTGTGACCGTCTATAACCGTATCGCCGTTTCCGAGGCCGAACAAGTACGTGAACGAGCGCCCTTCATAGCGGCGGTCGCCTTCTTCTTTGGTAATAACTTCGCCGGTATATTCCAGCACGAGGGTTCCCCGAGGAATATCCTCGAGAGTGAAACAGCCAGCCGCATGAATATCAGAGGAACGGGTAATTAAACGAGGCAAAGATGATTCTCCGAAGGGGATCGTCTCGCAGTATAGCGCAATACGCGGTCGCCTCGGCCGCAGTCAGCGGTGCGTTGTCTGGCCAGTATGCGAATGCGAATCCTTCAGGTTTCTTATCACAATGAAGACGTGCAATTACAGTTCACAATTTCACTGGGATTCCGTATCTTTAAGAGCATCTAAATTAGGAGGTCGGTCATGATCCACGTAATGATGCGGCATAAAGTTGCCGACTACGGGCGCTGGAAGTCGGCTTTTGACGCCCACCTGAATACTCGCAAGGCCAACGGAGAGGTATCCTGTCGCCTTTTCCTGTCGGTGGAAGATCCTCGCGATGTAACAATTGTCTTTGACTGGGACGGACTAGAGCGCGCGCGCCATTTTGCCGCGTCTGACGATCTAAAGCAGGCGATGCAGGGCGCGGGAGTCGTTGGGGAGCCAGAGATTCGCTTTCTGGAAGACGCCCTGACGGTGCGACGTTCCGCCGCTGACTGACGCGACAGCGGAACAAATTTGGAAAAATCTCTTGACATCCCGGCGAGGAATGCGGTTCTCAGTTCGCGTTCTGCGGCATCCGGTTCCGCAACGTCGCGCCACGAACCAGCATTGAAGTGTATCCCTGAAACCCGCTAGGGATGAGGCTTTCGCGGGATCGTGGAAGCTGTCAAGAAATTTCAACAAAATCTTTTTTGCCGCCTCGGGGGCGCTCCGTCAACTCCGTTGACAAAGTGCTCCGGGCAAATACAATTACGACCATCCTCAAAACCGATCAGAGTGTGACCGTGAGCGACACCATTCGAGACAACGACGTTCTTCTCCAGGCAGATTTTCCTGACCTCCAACTCTTTGCCAGCGGCAAAGTGCGCGACATTTACAAAGTCGATGCCAACCACCTGCTGTTCGTGGCCACTGACCGAATCTCGGCGTTCGACTATGTGCTGGCGACCGGCATCCCGCAAAAGGGACGCGTGTTGACCCAGCTCTCAATGTTCTGGTTTGAGTTTCTAAAAGACATCGTGCCAAATCACCTGGCAACGGCCGACATAGACCAGTACCCTGCCGAGTTGCAGAAGTATGCCGACAAACTGCGTGGCAGATCGATGCTGGTGGTGGCTGCCGACATGGTAACGGTTGAATGTGTCGTGCGAGGATACATTTCCGGCTCGGGATGGAAGGAATATAAGACCAACGGCTCCGTATGCGGCATTAAGCTGCCTGCAGGACTCCGCGAGTCAGACCGGTTGCCGGAACCAATCTTCACTCCTGCCACCAAGGCGACCACGGGACACGATGAAAACATTTCATTCGAGCGCATGGTGGAGCTTGTTGGCAAGGACCTGAGTGAACAACTGCGCGATCTCAGCATCCGCATCTACAAAAAGGCCGCGGATTACGCAGAAACGCGCGGGATCATCATCGCGGACACCAAATTCGAGTTTGGCAGGACGCCAAGAGGCCTCGTGCTCGCTGACGAGGTGTTGACGCCGGATTCTTCGCGTTTCTGGCCCATGGACAAGTACCATCCGGGTGGCGCGCAGGCATCGTTTGACAAGCAGTACGTACGTGACTATCTGGAATCAATCCATTGGAACAAGCAGCCGCCTGCTCCGGGATTGCCCAAGGAAGTTGCGGCGGGAACAAGCGAGAAGTACATCGAGGCTTACACCCAGTTGACGGGTCATCCGCTGCCAGAGTGAAGGAGAGTTAGCGAATGCTGGGACTCTCCGCACTCGATTGGATGATTTTATTTGTAATCCTGATGAATGTTCTCGGGGCGATTGGGCAGGGATTTTTCTACGAACTGTTTTCGTTCGCTGGAGTAATCCTGGGTTACTTGATTGCCGCATGGCAGTACCCGCGAGTTGCGGTGTTCTTTATCCACTACGTGAACTCGCAGTGGGTGGCAGACATTGCGGGCTTTTTGACGTTGTTCGTTTTGCTGGCGGTGTTGGGGGGAGTCGTCGGAAAGACTGTTCGGTGGGCAGTCCACGAAGTGGGCCTCCGCTGGTTTGACCGTCTATTAGGCGGCCTGTTCGGATTTCTGAAGGGCGTGGTGATTTGCACCGTGGTGGTGATCGCACTGGCGGCGTTCAGTCCAACGAGCCCTTGGATTCAGGACTCACGGATAGCGCCGTTCATGCTGGCGACCGGACGCGCATTGATTTGGGCGGCGCCACCGGAATTGCGGCAGCGCTTTCGCGATGGCTGGAATCTGCTGCGGACGGTTCCCGAACACATTCAGCACAGCGGCGATGGTGAAAAGCATTGAGGTACTGGGTCTCCTGGGACCCTGACTGACGACCAAGAGAGAGGCTCTGTGAAAGACCAATTGGAAGCTCTTATTCTGCAAATGCATCATAGCGGGATTCTTTATTCAGAAGCAGTGCGCGAGTTTAAGAAGCGGTTCATTCTTACGGTGCTCCAGGAAAACAAAGGCAACCAGTGCAAGGCGGCGCGCCAACTTGGCATGCACCGCAACACGTTGAGCCGCACCATTACCGAGCTAAAGCTGGATGTACGTACATTCCGTCCAGGAACGCGGCGCCCGCCGCGTAGCGCCCGGACGGCGTCCTACGACAAGCGGGCTGTCCGCTAGCCGGACCCGCGCTTTTCTTATTACTCGCGATTCCAGAAACATCGAACAGCAAAAAGCGGGAGCCAGATGGCTCCCGCAGTTGCTGCTGTCTGAGATAGCTATTTCTTCTTGACCGGTGCCTTGTGTGCCGGAGCGGCGGCGCCTACCGGGTTACCTGCCTTATCTAGCAGAACGCCTTCCGTCATGGTCATCATGAACGGGCTGGGCGTGTAGCTCGACACAGTAGCTTGAAACTGCGTCAACTGGCCGACCGCGGGTACCAGCTTGGCCGGAAGTGGCTTCTCCATTGTCAACGTGATATCGGCCTTCTTGTCGTCGATATCGTCGGCGCTGCCGGCAAGGGTCAATTTGGTCGGCGAAGCGCTGATTACGTTGGCGACCAACTTCACCGCTTTGTCCTTTAGAGCCGTCCAGACTGCTTCGGACGCTTGCGCGTTACCGGACGACAGGACGAGTTGCCATTCGGCGAAGCTCATCGACTTTGGATCCTTGCCCTTGACCAGCTCGGCAGCCTGTTCAGCCGGCGATGGCGGTGGTGGTGCGGCGGCAACGGTGAATCCCGCCGGCGGCATCACGCTCGTCGATGCCTGCGCCTGTTTCAAGATATCGGCCCACCCCTCTTCCGAACCATGGTAACGAATGTACTTTTTGCGAGCGTAGTCGAGAATCTGCTGCTGGCCCGCGCCTTGCGCCAACCCAGACGCCTTAATAGCAAACCAGAAGCCTTCCGGATTCATCGGCTTGGCTTCCAAATCGGCAGTTGCCAGAGGATAGATGTCCGCGATGCTGGGCTGTGATTCTACCGACACAGCCTCGCGCATGTCTTTCTGTGCCGTCGCGAAATCTTTCTTCTGCAACGCGGCAAATCCAATAGCCCCGTCAAAGATGCCTGTCAGGTCATTGCGGAACTTCGTGAAATCGGCGTCCGTCATGCCTTCCGGCTTTGTATTACTGGGAAGCGCCGCCAGTCCCTTCTGACCATAGTCAGTTGCCTGATCGCAGTTCTTCGGACCGTCGGCCCCGCCTTGGGCACATAGGCTGCGGTAATAGTACGAAAGCAGAGCGAGGGCCCGGATATTATTCGGGTTAGCCTGCAGAATCCGGCTGGCAGAATCAATGGTCTTCGACGCATTGCTCGCCTGCTGGTAGGCCCCCATCAGTTGCACCAGTGCTTCTTCTTTCATGACGCTACTGGAATATGTCTGGAGGAACGCCTCAATCGCCTGCGCCTTGGCGGTGGGGTCGGACTGTTGTACAGCGTTGACGTAGGCGTTGTACTCAGCGGGGTCTTTAATCTGTGGCTTCTGCGCAGCCGGTGCAGCCGGCGCGGCCTGTGCGGCAAGCTGCTGGACGACCGCTCCTGCGAGGGTAAAGACCAGCAAAAATGCTATGAGAGACTTCTTCATTCGATTGGCTCCTTAGGGTCTTGGGAACTGAGGCGCTCGCCTGGCCACGCACCCGCTGTCGCGCGCTGATCCGGCATCTGCTCGATGCCGCTCCCTTGTCCGCGTCTTACTCCATACGAGTGTATGGTCGCAAGAGTGCAGAGACGGGGATTATAAGTAGGTATATTCACGATGGCAAGCTACTTACGAAACTGCGCATTTTGGCGTTCGACGGTCTTCCCAAACGGGTTCCCGATGCACGAATTATAAACTCCAAGCCGTAGAACGCGAATTTCCTTCGAGGAGAATGTCATCCATGACCGATTTGGTACAACTTTCCGGTAAGGTCGCCGTGGTAACCGGCGGCACACGCGGCATCGGCAGGGGCATTGCCGGCGCATTGCTGGAAGTCGGCGCCTCGGTGATCATCACGGGACGAAATGGTCAAAGAGCGGCTGCCGTTGCAACGGAATTGTCTGTGGACAGTAAGACTTGCGAAGGAGTCGAGTGTGATGTCAAAAGTTTAGTGAGTGTCG
>Ga0302165_10000531_pt1 | contig 13813 bp, 9 predicted proteins | sample I_Fen_E3_2_FD_193499 | JGI IMG/M metagenome (GOLD analysis project Ga0302165, IMG submission 193499) | Peat permafrost microbial communities from Stordalen Mire near Abisko, Sweden - I_Fen_E3_2 | ecosystem: Environmental > Terrestrial > Soil > Wetlands > Permafrost | place: Sweden: Abisko...
TAATCACGCCTGTAATTATTTTACTTTTAATACTTTTATTTTTCATTAAAACCTCTTCCTTCTAATGTTATTTTTTTATACATTTTGTGTATTAACTAATTATATAAAAGTATTGTTACAGTTGTGTTACGGAATTTAACCAATAATGTTACAACTATATAAATTTTATTTTAATTTGGGATATATACCTTAGTTTTCCTATTAAAATTAATATACCACTAAATAAATTTTTTGCCTTTATGCAACACTAAAACACTTTATAGTTCTCTTTTCATATTATATAACTTCTTAGTATGTTAATTTATTAGGGATAACCTATAGTTTATCTGTTTTATCACTAGTAATTAATTTATCCGAAATAATAAATCTTGGTCTTTGCTTAGTTTCATTATATATCTTACCAATATATTCTCCAATAACTCCAAGGGATAAAAGTTGAATTCCACCAATAAGCCAAATAGAAAGAGCTAGGGAAGTCCAACCAGTCACAGTCTCTCCAAAAAATTTAACTATAAAAGTGTAAGCTAAAGCTATAAAACTGCTGAAGAATATGAAAAACCCAAGTCCAGTAATTAATCTTATAGGCTTTATGCTAAGAGATGTAATTCCATCTAAAGCAAAAGTGATCATTTTCTTTAATGGATATTTAGATTCTCCTGCAAATCTTTCATGACGTTCATATTCTACTACAGAAGTTTTGTATCCTATTAAAGGAACCATGCCCCTAAGAAATAAATTTACTTCTTTAAATTGACTTAAGCCTTCTAAAGCTCGTTTACTCATAAGACGATAGTCAGCATGATTATAAACCGTATCAACTCCAAGAGTACTCATTAATTTATAAAAAGTTAAAGCTGTTGTTCTCTTAAAAAATGTATCTGTTTGCCTTGAAGATCTTACACCATAAACAATATCACTTCCGTCATAGTATTGTTCTACGAATTTATCTATAACATCCACATCATCTTGTAAATCTGCATCTAGTGATATGATGACATCTGCGACTTCTTTAGCAGTCATAAGTCCAGCAAGCAATGCATTCTGATGTCCTCTATTTCTAGAGAGATTAACACCAGAAAATATATTATTTTGATTGTGGAGTTCTTCTATTATGCTCCAAGTTTTATCTTTTGAACCATCATTAACGAAAAGTATTTTACTATCTGTAAAAATAATTTCATTTTTCATCATAGTAGTAATCTTTTCTATTAATCTTTTGGCAGTTTCAGGTAAAACTGCCTCTTCATTATAACAAGGAATCACAAGGTATAATGTATCATTCATAAAACTTCCTCCAATTAATTACTATATCAAACTTTATAGTAAAATAATAAAAATAAAAGAAAAAACAGTACGTTAGAATTTAATTACGTTAATTTATAAATGAAGTTTCAGCATTGTCAGCTAAATCGTATAGCTTGGCAGAACTTGTTTCACCACCAAATCCACTTAATCTTTGATTATTATTTGGTATATCTGAAGTAGTTGAATCCTTCCACTCGCTGTCAGAAACAGGCTTTCCGTTTGTTGTAATCCAGTTCATAATATCATTATTTGAGTTAGATTCTGTTGAACCACCTCCCATATGACCTTTACCACTTACCACTGCATATCTTACAGATCCATCAGCAACTAATTGCCTAAATTTTTCTAGCGTGATTATTTTATCTGAGCCGCTAAATCCACCGATAGTCATCACAGGCTCACCAGTTTTAAGTATTAAATCAGAAGCATAAGTCGTTGCCGAGGGTACCGCAACAAGGTATTTTTCATTTTTTTTGTTATTTTCCAAAAATTGTATAAGCTTTAAATTGCTGCTGTCACTAAAATTTCTATTCTGTTTGCTGGATGCAAGTTCTAATCCGGCAGCAGGACTACTTCCGTTCATCGGGTAAAATATTGTGGTAAATGACCAAACCGTAGGAGCAGTTAAAATCCCAACAAAAGCAATACTAGCCAGTATTATATTTAATTTTCTTCGAGATATTTCTTCTGGATGGAGACCCTTCTTTCTTCTTATGATAATATCTATCATTAATGCTATTGAAGCTCCTATGCATAAAATTCCTGTTATTATAAGTGTAATTCTATAGCCGTTTGATGTTTTATAATTATAATACAGCATAAGTATCTCTATAATCCCATTTACAATAAACGCTGATGGTAAAATCCACTTTTTCCATCCCTCTTCATTATGAAGCTTCCACATGGTTGCTAATCCAATTCCAGTCAGAGCTGCAACTGATGGTGCCATTGTTGTTAAATAATACGTATGAGTTATATTTTTTGAGAAACTAAAATATATAAATTCAGGCAACAACCACATGAACCATAATAACAGTGATAACTTTCTCTTATTATCAAAACGGAATTTAAATTTTTCTTCCATCGCAGCTATTATAATCCCAATTAGAGCAAAGGGTAAGAACCAGGATATTTGATCTGACAAATTATTATAATAAAATAATCTTGTAATGCCGATTTTTGAATTATTTCCCATTCCGTTTTTACCTGTTGGCTGTGGGCTCTGTGACGTATTGGTTTGATTTTCTAATTCTTCCGTCTGCCCATCTCCTCTATTAGCATTTTTTCCACCTATACCCACTCTTTCTAACCCGTTATGACCTATCATTAGTTCCATAACTGAATTGTCGGTACTACTGCCAATAAAAGGTCTCTCATTCGCTGGCACCAAATCTACAATTACACCCCAGGATAGTGATACTGCAAAAAGAACCACTGAACCTATAATAAGATGTTTTATTTTCATTTTATAAGGCATAGCAGAAGAAAGAAAGTATGTTATAAAAATTGCTGGAGCTATCATATATGCCTCCACCATTTTGATATTGAAACCTATACCCACTAATACTAAACTTAATATAAGATATTTAAGTTTCCCTTTTTCAGCTGCTATAGAAATGGCACAACATGCAAGTAATAAAGATAGAACAAGTAGGTTATCTATTGTATTATTTCTACTTGCTGCTACAAAAATAGGAGTTACAGCAAGACATAATGCTGAAACTAATCCTGCTAAAATTCCAAAAGACCTCTTCACAAGATAATATATTATCCACACTGATATTACTCCTGCAAGAGCTTGTGGAAGGATAACACTCCATCCGCTAAATCCAAATATTTTTGCAGATATAGTTTGCAGCCAAAAACCTATAGGTGGTTTATCAATAGTTACAAACCCAGAGGGATCAGACGATACAAAAAAGAAATTTTTTAAGTTCATCATCATACTTTTTACGCCTGCAGAGTAATAAGTATTAGCATATCCCTCTATACCTAAATTGGCAAAGTTTAATACTGCAGATAACATTAAAATTACACATATCCCAAAGTTTTCCTTTATAATTCTTACTTTTTCGTTCACTATAACTACCTCCTTGGTAAATATCTACAGCTTATATGTAATAAAATTTGTTACTTTAGCTGTGAGATTAATTATATCTTCTACTATAAATAAATTTTTACTCATATTATCTCTCCAATATTATTTTTTTATTTTAATACCTCCAGTGTAAAATATTATATAATTTATTACCTATTTAAATAATGCAACTATAATATAACAGTTATGTGACAATTAGGTTACTTACTTGATATATTTTTGTTACTTAAATGACACAAATAAGAATTATTATAAGTATATAGTCAAATTTAAAATAAGTTATAACACTATATATCTTGGAATATCAGCAATACTATTAGGTATTCCCTTGATTTCTGAAAATTTAGCTGCATTTATTAGACCTATACTATTCATATTAATTATAAATACACTATTCTTAAAGATATCAATAAAGTAAATCAAATTTCAGTTTATCAATAAATTAGAAGGAGTGGATCGCGTGACTATTGTTAAAAATATTTACAACACCTTTATAAATAATGAAAAATATAAAAGTATTATAAGATTCGGCTGCGTAGGATGCTTAAATACTATGTTTGACTTTGGAGTATTTTCCCTGCTGAATAGTTTTTTTGGTATTAACTATGTTATAAGTCAGATAGTATCCTATTGCAGTGGTACTTTAAATAGTTATATTTGTAATAAATTTTGGACGTTTAATGATACGAAAACAAATAAGAAAACGACAAAGGAAATTGTTCAATTTATTGTTGTTAATTCAGCTTCACTCGGCGTAAGCTTAATAGGCTTAAGTATATTAATGAAAGATAGTTCTATGAATCCTTTTTTTACAAAAATTATTGCAATGGTATTGGCTCAAGTAGTTAATTTTTTTGGCTACAGATTTTGGGTTTTTGGCGGAACAGTACAATTAGAACCTTGTACTAAAAATATAGCGTGAACGTCACCTAGTTTTTCTAATACTTTAATATAATTAAGTCATCTAAAATTACTATTATGAATTAGTTATAGCATATTCTGTAAATGCCATATTAGCTGGTGTCTTATTAATTATAATAGGTATAAAGCAAAGAAATCCCCCACAACACTACAATTAGTAATTAGTATTATCGAGGATATGATTGTTGGAGGCGAAGCATGACCTTTAAAATCCACCATAAATTTATACTCTAATTGCAAAACAAAATTAGATAGGCTCCATAATTAAAGCTAATTTATTTTGAGTCCACCTAATCTTATCTATTTAATAGGGAGCTTTATGTTTAGATATTATTTGAAAATGCAATCCAAGGTTTTTGAATATCTTCTTTTAAATTGTTATAATTTATAAGTTCACTTCTTAATTGAAGATCTAAATCCTCACTACTTACAGCTTGAGTATTATAAGCTGAATCAGTTATCATTCCTAAATCATATTTGACTTTTAAATTACTAAGTTTCTCATTATTTATTTCTATATTTTTCTTATAATAATTAATTTTATCCTCTGAGGCAAGAAGATTTGTGTAATATGACTTTAAGTTATCTTTAAATTTTTTCTTATTTTCATTTAGAGTAGTTTCATCTTGATAATTACTTAGCTTAGTCTTTAAGTATGTTAATCTTGATGATAAAATGCTTGTATAATTATTTCTATCCTTATTATAAGCAGTTAATTTATTCTCATAATCTTCATAATCAATAAGAGTAATATAACCAGTATTTTCATCAGCTTTTAGAATAGGAAGTGAAACCGCAGATGCAGTTGTTTCTGCAGCATTCATATTATCTACAGTTATTTTATTATCTTCTTCATAGTTTTTACCATAGTAATCTTTGTTAAGATTGACTAATTGTTCAGTATATTCTAAATAAGAATCTATGGTATTATCTAAATATTCATCTATAGAACCATCTATTTTTAATGGTTCAAACTTAACATCTTGTTCCAAACTATATTGTGACACATCTTTACCAGTTAATACATTAAAACTATATTCTTCATCTTTTAGTGCATTTTCACTTGATTTTTGTATATTTTGTAGGTTTTGAATATCAAGCTCAGCAGATTTCAAATCAACATCTATTGACATTCCCAAACTAGCCTTAAATTTTGCATTTTCAAGATCACTATTTTTAATTTCTAATGTTTTAGCTGCTTCATCTATTTTAATTTGGCTTGTAACTATATCATTATATTTACTTGTAACTTTGTGTATTAACAAGTCTTCATCAAAGTTTTCTTGTTGTTTTAATTTATTCAAACTAATATCACCTGAGTTATTGTCATAATCTTTTTTATCTCCACCTACATTGCTAAAATCATCTTGTTTTCCGCTAATGTCATTGGTTTTATCCTGATATGTTATTTTCATTTCATCAAGTTTTAATGTATCACTAATACTGATAGCTAATTTTATAGCATCATCCAATGTAAGAACAGGCTTTCCATTTACTTGCGTTTGTACATTTGTAGTATTGCTCGTATTTTGTGTAGTATCTGCTGCAAATACTGGCATAATACTTCCGCTCATTACACTAATACCAATTGCAATTGCAACTATCTTATTTATATTCTTTCTCATGTATATTCTCCTCTTCATTAAATCTCGCCTGACAAATATTCATCTTTTTTATATAAAGTTGTAATTTAAATTTTACATTGTTAATTGAACTAAATATATTTAAAGGGACTATCTAAAATTAAACTTTAGTATAGTCTCTTTAAAATTCATAATCTCTATAAGCTTTGATTTGAATCTACTTCAACCTTTGATGACTTTTTTAAGAAAATTTTTCTAAATATTTTTTTCAAATCATCGAACAATGTGTATATAATCGGTACTACAAATAATGTTAAGATTGTAGATGTAATTAATCCTCCAATTACTGCTTGTGCCATTGGTGCACGCATTTCAGAACCCATACCTTTAGATACAGCCAAAGGTATCATACCAAAAATCATAGCTAAAGTAGTCATGATTATTGGACGTAATCTTATTAATCCAGCTTGTCTTATAGCTTCATCTCTAGGCATACCTTGTTCAATTCTTTGCTTTGCAGCATCAATAAGCAGTATCCCATTTTTGGAAACTAAGCCCATAAGCATTATAACACCTATTATAGACATCATACTTAATTGAGTTTTGAAAATATATAATCCTAAGACAGCTCCAATAATTGCAAGTGGCAAAGAGAACAATATGGATATAGGATCAATGAAACTTTCAAACTGTGCTGACATAACTAAATATAAGAATAAAACTGCCATGCCTAAAGCTTGTTCTAAAGTACCAATGCTACTATTTAAACTTCCAGACGATCCTCCAAGCGATACTGAAACGCTTTCTGGCATATCCATTTGAGTTTTAATCTTTTGCATAAATGAATTCATAAAAGTTCCTGAAGCTACCCCTGAAACATTGCACGAAATCTGAATTTCTGCAAGCCTATCATATCTGTTTAATTGCGCTGGAGCTGTTCCAAAAACCTTTTTAGTTACTTCACTTAAAGGAACCATCTTGCTATTTGAACCTGAAACATAAATTCCATTAAGATTATCAATGCTTGCACGCTCATCATCTTTCAAATATAATTTAACATTGTCTCTGCTCTTTCCATCATCAAATTTACTTACAGTTGTACCATTAAATAATGTGCTTAAGGTAGTTGCAACATCTGAACTGTTAACACCTAAATCTGCTGCTTTATCACGATCAACTGCTAAATTTATTTCTGGTAAACCTGATTTATCATTAGTACCTATATCTCTTACATTAGGATCCTTAGCTAACTCTTGTTTTACTTTTTGTGCAAAGTTTTGAAGTTCTTCTCTATTCTCACCAACAAGTTCATAAGTTACATCTTTTGAAGCTCTTCCGCCGCCTCCCATAGACGCAGCTGTTACTGTAATTTGAGCTCCGGGGATATTTTGTAAATCTTTACTAAGTTTTTGAGAAAAACCTTTTGTGCTATCTTTACGCTGCTCCTTATCCACCAGTTCAACTTTAATATTTGCACTACTCTTTGATACTGTAGAATATGCACCCTTTATTTCTGAATACTTACTAAAAACACTTTCAATTTGTTTTGTTTTTTCTTGCGCATTATCTAAAGTTATTCCTGAATCAAATGTAGCACTCACATTTGCTTGGTTATTATCCGTTGAAGGCAACATAGTAAAACCTAAGGACGAAGTAAGTGAAATACTACTTACAAACAAAGCTGCTGCAATAACTAAAACTAATAGTCTTGCATGAAGAGTGATAACTAAAAGTTTTGAATATTTTTGTGCTAAAGAATCAAATTTATCATTAAACAACTTAAAAAACTTACCTATAATTGTTTTGCTCTTTTTTCTACCAGGTCTAAGCATTTTAGATGACATCATTGGTACAAGGGTAAAGGATACAAACAATGAAACTGCCATACTAAAAACAACTGTAAGGGCAAATTGAAAGAAGTATCTTCCAATTTGTCCAGTTACCATTGCTACCGGTAAAAATACTGAAATAACTGCTAAAGTTGTTGCTATTACTGCAAATCCAATTTCAGAAGTAGCCTCTTTAGCTGCCTGCATTGGAGATTTACCCATATGCAAATGCCGTACAATATTTTCTATAACAACTATAGCATCATCAATTAAAAGTCCTACTGCCAGTGATAATGCCATTAAAGTCATGGTGTTTAATGAAAATTTCATAACCTTCATACAAATGAAAGTTGCTATAATTGATATTGGAAGAGATGTTGCACTTATAAGTGTACTTTCCCATTCATTTAAGAATAAGAATACAATGATAACAGCTAATATACATCCATCTCTCATAGTTTCTAAAACACTGTCTACTGTACTTTGTATTGATACTGAGTCATCACTAACAATATCAACATGTATATTCTTAGGTAAAGAAGTCTTAAGTTTAGCTAATGCATTTTTAGCATCATCTGCTAATTGAACTGTATTAGAACCAGATTGTTTAACTATATCCATACCGATTGCTGGTTTTCCTTGGTAAAAGGCAAGACTGGTTCTGGTCTGTATTCCATCTTCAACTTCTGCAATATCTTTTACTCTAATTTCTGCTCCATTTTTAGTAGCTACTAAAATATTTTTAAAATCATCTACTTTTTTTATCTTACTATCTATTTTGATTGAAATTTCATTATCAGCATCAGTAATTTTCCCACCTGATTGGTCAACATTATCTTTTTTAATAGCATTTGAAACATCATTTGTTGCAAGACCATACTTTAACAGCTTATTATTATCTAGTTTTATATGAATTTCCCTTGTATCTTCGCCGGATATATTTACAGATCCAATGCCAGAGACCGTATATAACTTTTTCTCAATAGTATCTACAACATCAGATAATTGTTTATTATCATCTACTCCATAAACAGCAATAGATAAAATTGATGTTGCTGAGGTATCAAATTTAGAAATAATTGGGGGATCAGCATCATCTGGTAATCCTTTAATACTTGAAACCTTATCTCTAACCTCTTGTGCTGCAACCTCAGAATCTTTACTTAAATCAAATTGTATCATAGTCCTTGAACTACCTTCAGTTGCAGTTGATGATATATGACTAACTCCGGAAATCTTTCCAACGGCATCTTCTATTGAACTTGTTATATTTGTTTCAATATCGTTTGGTGAGGCTCCACTTTCTGTAACGGAAACTGAAACTGTAGGAGAATCAGATTCTGGCATATCATTAACTACTAAGGTTTTATAGCATAACATACCTGCAATAGCTAAAGCCATCATTATTACTGTGATAAATACTGGTCTTTTTATACTAATATTTGCTATTTTCATTTACTATCACTCCTATTTAGAAACTACGTCTATTGCATTCCCATCTTGCAGAGAACTTGTATTTGAGCAGATAATCTGATCTCCAGCTTGGACACCAGATGTTACTTCTACATCATTTTGATTAGTTTCTCCAATAGTAACTTTTTGTTTTTTAGCTGTTCCATTATCATTTATGAATACATAATAATCTCCGTCACTTCCAACTAAAGCGCTTATTGGCACCGTAATCATATCAGTTTTTTCATCACTAATAAGATTTACTTTTGAATAAATACCTGGTAATAAGGACTTATCGCTATTATCTATTTTTATTTTACAATTAAAAACTCTAGAAGTTGTATCAGCTGATAACTCTTTACTTTGCACAGTACCATTATATGGTGTGTCACTTCCGTCAACTGTAATTGTAGCTGATTGTCCTAGTTTTACACTATTTATTTTTTCTTGCGGTACTTGTATTGTTGCATACACTGATGATATGTCGTTAATCTTTGCAAATACTGTACTTTGAGTAGCCATTTGTCCTATGTTCGCACTTTTCTCACTTATTACCCCACTTATAGGAGCCTTAATAATTGTATTACTCAAAGTATCTTGCAAATTTGAAATAGTTACATTTTCAGCTTCTATATTTGCCGTTGCAGTTTGAATACTTGCATTTCCAGAGTCATAATCAGCCTGGGCAGTCTTTAAAGTTTTTTCTGCTGCTTCAAGGTCTGTTTGTGCTATGGCTTTTTTTTCGAAAAGAACTTTTTGTCTATCATAATTACGCTTTGCATCATCTAAATTAACTTGGAGCTTCTCAATAGCAACTTGTGATGCATTTAGTTGATCTTCATATACCTGCAATTGACTTTGAGCAGTTTTTATACTATTTTGTGTATCTTGACCATCTAATGTAATTAATGTATCCCCTACATTTACATATTGTCCATTTTCAATTGATACTGTAAGAATTTTTCCTGATAACTTACTACTTACAACACCTTGCTGATAAGCTTCCAAAGTAGCTTTATATGTATCACCCGAGTTTTTTTCTACTGTTTTTGCTTCCTGTACTTGAACTGTTGTTTTGCTTGAAACAGCTGCAGTAGTTGGTTTTGTTTTATTAGCTGATGACTGCTTAATTCTAACTATTACAACACCACCAATTAAAGTTGCAACAATAACAGCATATATTACTATTTTTTTTACGTTTTTCATCTTTCACACTCCTAATCTATAAATACATGTAATCCTATGATATATAATGTGAAGTCACTATTCTGTTTTTTAGAATAATACTTCCGATTCTTAATTAATAATTAAATTTTTTGCATATTCCCCAAAAGTTATCACTTTTTAAGAAATCCAATGTTAACTTAACATAGAATTGTTAACTCAATTTAAACTATTCTATTTAATTAAGATTTTATTTGTAAAATTTAATTTTACATTTAATATATTTATGTATTAAAATCTTCTTATGCTAGTAAATATTAATTTTTAATTATATTACTGGAATAAATCTAAAAGCATCTCTTAGCTTTTATTTACTAAACTAAAAAACATAAAAAACAATATATATAATTAATCAATTAGGAGGTATTTAAATGTTTAATATTTTAATTGTAGAAGATGATAAAGAACTAAATGAATTATTTTGCACTGTTTTAATTAAAAATGGATATAAAACAACTAGTGCAAAAGATGGAGCTGAAGCACTTGATGTTTTAGATAAAAAATATATTGACTTGATTATTTCTGATATTATGATGCCTAATATGGATGGTTTCGAACTAGTCAAATCTATTAGAGATGCACTATTTAACCTTCCAATCTTAATGATTACAGCCAAGGAAAGCTTTCAAGATAAGCAGCGTGGATTTTTGCTTGGAGCTGACGATTATATGGTTAAGCCAATTAATGTAAATGAAATGGTACTAAGAGTAGGCGCATTACTTAGGAGGGCACAAATAATTAATGAACGAAAACAATGTGTTGGTGAAACTTTATTAGAATATGATTCTTTATCTGTCTATCAAAATGATGAAGTAATAATACTTCCACAAAAAGAATTCTATATTTTGTACAAGCTTGTTTCTTATCCAAATCACATATTCACAAGGCAGCAGCTTATGGATGAAATTTGGGGAATTAATTCAGAAACAGAAGTCCGAACAGTAGATGTACATATAAATCGCTTACGCGATCGTTTTAAGAATAATATAGATTTTGAAATTTTAACTGTACGAGGACTTGGGTATAAAGTGGTGAAGAAACATGAATAATAATCATTCGTTAAAACTAGGATTAATTTTTTCACTAATCATTTTTTTAATTATGTTTGCTTCGCAAATAATTCTCTTTGCCATTACAGCCATTTGCTTCCACCTAGGTTTTTTTTCAACTCGTCATATACTAATAGCAATGGTTCAATTATACACAGTTAGTGTGATTATCGGAACAACCATTTCAGTTATCTTAGGAAAGAAAATATTAGCTCCACTTGTAAAATTCAGTGAAGCACTAATGGAAGTTGGTAAAGGTAACTTTGATATTAAACTAGCTGAAGATAAGCATCATGTGGAAGAATTAAAAAAAATGTCACACAATTTTAATATTATGGTGAATGAACTGAATAATATTGAAACTTTCCGCAGTGACTTTATTGCCAATGTTTCCCACGAATTCAAAACTCCGCTTGCCTCTATATCAGGATACACAATGTTGCTACAGGATAGCAATCTGACAGACGAAGAAAAAAATGAGTACATCAATAAGATACTCAGCAATACAAGCAGGCTGTCAAGTTTGGTATATATTATTCTACAGATTTCAAGACTTCAAAATCAAGAACTTATCATAGAAAAGAACAAATTCAAATTAGATGAACAACTCAGACAAACTTTATTGCTTCTTGAGCAAAAATGGACTAGCAAAAACATTGACTTAAATATTGTTTTAGATCCAATTACTTTCTATGGAAATGAAGAATTGCTAATGCAGGTATGGGAAAATATATTTTGTAATGCAATAAAATTCACTCCAAATAACGGAGCCATTATCTGCACCCTAAAACAATCTTCTGGCTGGATTACAGCAATCATTTCAGATAATGGTATTGGTATTTCCGAAGATGTGCAAAAACATATCTTTGACAAATTTTATCAAGGAGATAAATCACATTCTTCAGAAGGCAACGGCTTAGGACTAACCCTTGTAAAAAGAATTATCGATTTGTGTGGCGGCATAATAGAAGTAAATAGCGAATATGGAAAAGGTTCTACTTTTATTGTCAAATTGCCATGTTGATTATATTTTATATGTTGTAAATAAAATAACCCACGGCAATCCAATGTTCTTTTAAATACTTTATTATTTCTGGTAGAGCTTTTGCTGTTTCTCCTTTTCCATAAGTATCATGCATTAATACTACTGCTTTTTGCTTACCCTGTATACTTTTTATAAGTTCCTGTTTTAATTGTTCTGCATTCTTAGGTGCACCCTCTGCATCTTTAGTTGCATGTACATTTTCAGCCTTAAGGGTATCTAATATTAACGGAGTTACAGTTTCTGATGGTCCATCATCAACAGTTAAATAAACAACTTTTTTTCCATCTGCTCCATCGGGCATTTGTCCTTTCATTTGTTGATTTAAATACTTTTCCACAAATGCTATATCATCAGATACAGGATCATTTTCTAATGAAGATAAATTACTATTTGTATTATATCTACGCTTATTCTTCATTTCTTATACCTCTTAGCTTCAATGAATTTTATTGTTTTTTGCTATTTAACTATGTTACAAATTAATCATTAATAATATTTTCTTATATATTATCTCTTAATATTATATGCAAGTTTTTATATTCACAGTATTTATCATGAACCTTCTTATTAAAACAACAGAAAAAGGAGAACCTCATCCATCTGGATTTGGTTCTCCGTAACAATCATAATGTATATTTTCACTTATATTATGGACTATATGGTGGTAAGAAAACTAGAGTAGTCTATCTTTGTTTTTTACTAAATAGTTAATACTTTGAATAAAACTTAGTTAATTGGTTAAAATTTACAATAATGTAATTGCAAAATATTAATGATTAAAAGGAAGTGTAGTTCAAATGAAAAAATATTTATTTTACTTTTTAGGATTAGCTTTAGTAGTTTCAACTATTATACCAGCTAGAGTTAATGCACAAACTATTGATACTTTAAGTGTTAAGGAAAACCATATTAATAAAGCTCAAAGTTTATCATCAACTACTAATATTTCTGATAAAGATACCAGTACTTCAAGTTCAAAGAATATAAATAGTACAAGCAATGTAAATAATTCACCAACACCTACCATTGTAATTGATGCTGGACATGGTGGATATGATAGTGGAGCTGTTGATCCCTCAGGAATAAAAGAAAAGAATATAGCGCTACAAATAGCTTTGAAATTAGGTAAAATATTGCAAAGTCAAGGTTACAAAGTTATTTATACTAGGACAAGTGATAACGTACCATGGCCATCTAATGTAAAATTAGATTTAAAAACTCGGACACAAATAGCTAATGATTCTAATGCAGATTATTTTATTAGCATCCATAACAATGATAGTAAGTTTGCATCTTCCAATGGAACA
>Ga0302165_10000534_pt1 | contig 13743 bp, 12 predicted proteins | sample I_Fen_E3_2_FD_193499 | JGI IMG/M metagenome (GOLD analysis project Ga0302165, IMG submission 193499) | Peat permafrost microbial communities from Stordalen Mire near Abisko, Sweden - I_Fen_E3_2 | ecosystem: Environmental > Terrestrial > Soil > Wetlands > Permafrost | place: Sweden: Abisko...
AAATCCACTATCAGCCAAATGAAGTACATCCTTTGAAAAATCCAAATTATTATGTGTAAATGTTCCTCTTACATAGTAATTATTCTGATTACGACTTTCAGCTACCTTTTTGAATTTTGGCATAATAATATCGTAACTGCTTCCCTTACTATTACTGTTTCTAGTAGGACGCATACGGTCATTAACTTCTTTTCTGCCATCGATACTAAGTACAATGTTAGACATCTCCTTATTAGCGAATTCAAGGATTTCATCATTTAAAAGAATACCGTTCGTAGTCAATGTAAATCTAAATTTCTTGTTATTATCTTTTTCAAGACTTCTGCCATACTCGGTTAGTTGTTTTACAACTTCCCAGTTCATAGTAGGCTCTCCACCAAAGAAATCGACTTCTAAATTCGTTCTTGAACCCGAATTGTGAACTAAGAAATCTAATGCTTTCTTACCAACTTCAAAACTCATCAAAGCTCTTCTGCCATGATACTCGCCTTCTTCTGCGAAGCAGTAACGGCAAGCCAAGTTACAATCATGTGCAATATGTAAACAAAGTGCCTTAACAACTGTAGGTCTGTCCTTAAAACTATCAATGTAATCTTCATAAATATCTTCTGTGAAAAGTCTGCCAGCTTCTTTTAATATTTTGATTTCTTCATAGGCTTCATAAATGTCTTTTTCACAATATTTCTCTTCAAGTTTTTCTTTTATATCCTCTATACTAATATTATCAAATAGAGGAACAATATCATATACTATATCGTCAACTACGTGAACAGATCCACTATTGACATCAAGTATTATGTTATATCCGTTATTTTTGTACTGATGTACCATTATTTTAAGTTACCTTTCAATGAATAAGAGAGTGTTCGTTAATGCATTAACACTCTCCAAAATTCTTAATTATTTTTGTTCTCACATTTCTGATTTCCTACTGTACAAGATGTCTTGCATGCTGACTGGCATGAAGTCTGACATTCGCCACATCCACCCTTTTTCATTGTATCTTTCAAAACGCGATCACTAATAGTCTTAATATGTTTCACAATGATACCTCCTAAGTTTATAAACTTTGATTATTATATCATAATACAGCTAGAATTCAAAGCATTTTTTAAAAAAAGCACCAGCTTAGCTGGCGCTTTTTTTTAATGATAATTAACCACACATGTTTTTATAAACAATACACTATTTTACTGCTAATTTACGTCTTCCAACTATGAAAACACCACCAAGACAAAGTGCAGCTAAAACTTCTACTATGTAAATAAAATTGCTCTCACCTGTTTTTGGTGCTGTTACTGTAGCATCTGCAACATTTCCACCAGTAACTCTTACAAATGCAACTGGAGATAATGATGTGAATGTAGCTGTAACTGTTCCGTCTGTAACAGTTGAGTCTAATACTTCCCATACATGATCACTTGATCTCTTATGAAGAACCTTAATTGTATCTCCTGCTTTTACAGCTGGAACATCAAATGTAATTGCAACACCAGCTGATAAATCTTGACCAGGGATATTTGCTTCAACTAATCCTAAAAGTTCAAGTGTTGAACCAGCAACATAATCACTACCCAAAAGAGTCTTAATATCTTCTGTACTTGCTAATTCCGCCTTAACAGAATCAAGTACTTCAGAAATATCAACCTGTACTGACACTCCATTAATTATTGCACTTCCGGTAATTGGAGTTGGAGTACTTACATTCCCTGTAACACTATTGCTTCCAGTAGCAGTGGTTGGGGTTGTTACGTTTCCTGTAGCATTATCGCCTCCGGTAACAGGGGTTGAAGTACCTACACTTCCTGTAATACTATCACTTCCAACAATACTAGCGCTTCCTGTGACACTGTCTGACGCCATTGCTGTCATTACCATAGCAAATGATAATGTCATTGCCATAGCTAAAGCAATGATTTTTCTTGACATTTTTTTCATACTTGTACCCTCTTTTCTCTTCTCTATCTTCTTGTGTGGTCTATATTAAAGCTGTATGCTCTAACAACAAATTAATTTACTTTCGCATAGAATGTATCCATTATAATTTCCTTCAATGCTTCATTATTCACATTATATTCTTCATATACCTCACCAGTTTTAACTTCTCCTGGAACCGTTACTATATCATCTGACCGAATTGTTATATCAAGCATTTTTGTAGCCAAATAAGTGGCCTCGCTGCCTTTAATATCTGTTGAAATATAATTGTTTTTTCTGATTTTATTATATACATGAATAGGAATAAATACATTTTTCTTAATTGCCTTTTGTGCTATTTCCATAAAAGAATCAATATACATACTTTGTCTACTAAGTCTATCCATACTACTTGCAAACAAAGAGCAATCTCGTTCCTGTATAAACTTAAGCGCCTGTTCCCCATTCAAAGTAACTGTATTTCCTTTCACAAAATCTTTGTCAACCACCGCGACTTGCTCATCTGTAAAATCATTTTCTATGGTGACTTTAACGCCACCTACTGCATCATTTAAAATAGACACCGTATTTAAGTTCACTGCACAATACCTTTGAATTGGTATATTATATAACAAACCCGATATTGCTTTTGTTGTTAACTCAGCACTTCTTTCACTATTATTTCCAAATGCATATTGAACTGCAATTTGCATCGTTTTCATATTGTAGTACTGATTGTCCGCATTATAAATTTGGACTGGCAGCATTGTATCTCTGGGTATTGCAATTATGCTAACAGCATCATTTTTTGTATCAATGCTAACAAGAAAGATTGCATCAGACTGCCCCATATATCCTGGATTTTCAGAAAGTGTCATATCACTTGACTTGTCGATTCCAAGACAGAGTATATTGATGATTCCATCTTTATATTTGTATGACTTCCCTTTATATTTTATAACACTGTCAATGGAAGTACCATCTACCGCCTTACCCTCAACAATCGCATCTTTATTCAAACTTTTTTGTCCGCTAAATTTGATCACGAAAAAGCCTGAAATAATAACAATAATAAGTGTAACAAAAGTAATCACAACTCCAATTAAAATATGCTTATATTTTTTTTTAATAAAAGATTTCACTCTATTCTTCAACAAGCACCGCCTCTACTAACCAACGATTATTTGGCATATCATTCGGCATACATGTAGATAGTGTAATAATTTTATCATTTTCGTCTACTTTTACTGAATTATTATATTGGCATAATGAATTTTGTAAGCTATATATCTCTGTTAAATAATCTTTAAATCTTTGTACCTTTGTACAATCAAAAGTGCCAAGGATATGTCTGTCATCAAAAATAACTGCTGCAAAAATTTGATATTTCAAAGTCTTGTCTGGCAAATATATATATACGTATTGATTCTTATCAAAAAATGTTGTATCTGAATAGTTATACAATTGTGCAAACATCGTTCCATTTTTCATGTTATGTCCATATATAAGTGTATTTCTATCCCCAAACTCTTTTGTATTATAATTTTCCGTATAAATAGACCCTGGCAATCCTTTCATACCTTCAATTGTATAATTCAAATAATAGCTGTTATCTGTTTTACTTTGCGCAATTGGATAGCTAATATCTGTTCCTGGAATTTCTATATATGCATAAATATCTTTATTAATTGCCCAAAGTGCATCAAAATCTATATCTTTCTTTTGTACTTCATTAGATTCTTCAGATTGATTTGTTATCTCTACGTTATTCTTTATTTCTTCATATATTTGGGTTGCCTTATCCCTCTTATTATAATAATTAAACATAAAAAATAGGCAAAACAAGAATACAACGCATAACATGCTGAATACTACAATCGTAGTTATCTTTTTTTTGCCCATCTTTTTTATTTTTAATTGCAATTCTTTTATATTCATGGTTTTCCTCAAGTAGAACATCTATATATTTTTCCTATTATATAATACTTAAAAATATATGTCAATCTTTCCCAAAGATATTATTTTTTTCCATTATAATCATTGGTATATCTTTATTATTTAAATAAATCCACCCATCCTAAGCACAAATATCCATACTGTTAAAGTTACCGATGAAAACAATGTTGTCAAAACAATAATGCTAGACGCTAAGACCTCATCATTATTCATACTCTTTGCCATTATATAGCAGCTTACTGTTGATGGGGATGCGAGCATAATAAGGATTGCTACCAATTCTTGATTTCTAAATCCCATCCATATCGCAATCGGCAAGAATATTCCCGCTTGCAATATCAATTTAATGACGGACCCAATGATAGTTGGCTTTATTTTTTTAATTGCTTTTCGACCTTCAAACCCTGCTCCAATTACAATCAATGCAATTGGCGTAGCCGTAGAAGCTACGCTTGTAATTGTCTTATCTATAATTACTGGAAATTTGACGTTTAATATTGAAAAACACAATCCCCAAAAAATAGCTATTATAATTGGATTCTTAATGATATTGACACAAGCTTTCTTAATGTTTTCTACGTTGCTCGTATCGATCAAGCTTCCATCTTCGTTCTGTTTTTTTGCTTTAAACGTCAAAACGATTACTGAATAAATATTATAAAGTGGGACTGCTGCTATTATCATCAATGGTGCCATTCCTGCATTCGAATACATATTCTGAACAAATGCTAATCCAAGTATTGCAGCACTGCTTCGAAAGGAACCCTGAACAAAGCTACCTTTCATTGTGTCATCTTTCATAAATGCTTCTGTCAAAAACCAAATCACAACAAAGCACACTGTTGTAACGATCATACAATATAAAACAAATCTGATATCGAAATTTGTCTTCACATCAGATTGTAAAATGTCTTTAAAAAGCATAGCTGGCAACGCCACTATAAACACATATTTATTTGCCTTATTAACGAAATTATCATCTATTATGTTTAACTTCTTAATTACACCACCTAAAATCATAACAAGAAATATTGGAACTGTAGCATTCATACTATAAATAAAGCTGTCCATCGTTCACCTAATCCTTTGTTTCGTTCTTTTCATAATAGTGATTGTAGCATATATTTCAGCTTTTTCAAGTGTTGTTGAACTTTTTTGTCCTTCATGCATAAAATAACTCTATATTACTAAATAAGGAGTTTGCATATGACGAAGAAAAGAAACATTGCTATAATCGGTGGTGATATGCGTCAAAGATATTTAGCAGATATATTATTAAGCAATGGACTTTCGACTTTATGCTATGGTAATTCACCTATGAATAAAACAACCATTATTGCAAATAACCTTAATGAGATAATGGGAAAAAGTACCGTATTAATATGTCCTATTCCATTTACTACTGACCAAACGTATATCATTAATTTTGAACGTAAAGAAGATCTTACAATCAAGAATTTTATAAATGGTCTAAAGCCACATCACATTGTTATCGGTGGCAAATTTCCAACCGCTCTGAAAGAATATTGTTGCGATCAAAAAATAACGCATTATGATCTTCTTGAGAATGAATCATTTTCAATTAACAATGCAATTGCGACTGCTGAAGGTGCCATCATGGAAGCGATTCAATCAAGTCCGGTTAACATTCATAATAGTAAATGTTTAATTTTAGGTTTCGGACGATGTGGAAGTGTTCTTGCCAACCGCTTGTCTAACTTGAATGGAAATATATGCATTTTAGTACGACGTGAAATTCAAGCTGCGATTGCTTCTTCTTATGGATATTCTTATTGCTATGAAGATCAGCTTGAGGTAAAAGTTCAAGAAAGTGATTTTATTTTTAATACAATTCCATCTTTAATACTAACAGAAAAAACTTTAAAATTGGTAAATAAGGACTCAACAATCATTGATATTGCCGCTTTTCCTGGTGGGCTTGATTATAAATACGCTCAATCTGCTGGTATAAATGCAAAACTGTGCTTAGGTATTCCAGGCAAAATAGCACCACTTGCATCAGCTCGCTTTATTTATGAAAAAGTTGAACGAATCATTTACGAGCGCACTGATATTTTTATAAAGAATGAACCTATCTAATTTAAGCAAGAAAGAAGTGAGTAGATTATGCTCTTATCAGGTATTAATGTTGGAGTCGCTATGACCGGCTCTTTCTGCACTTATGAAAAAATCTTCCAGGCTCTTGAACACCTTGTTGAAGAGGACGCCAATGTAACAACAATTTTTTCAAATAATTCTTCTACCATTAATTCACGATTTGGTGACGCGAAAACCCATCTTGAACGAGCTGAAAAGATCACTGGCAAGAAACCAATTACAACAATTGTAGGTGCTGAGCCAATTGGTCCCACTAAAATGTTTGATATTTTATTAATATCACCATGTACAGGAAATACGCTAGCAAAGTTGGCGAACGGAATCACGGATGGCCCTGTCTTAATGGCTGCAAAATCTCACCTGCGTAACAACCGACCACTTGTTATACACTTATCAAGTAACGATTCTTTAAGTATGAACTTAAAAAACATTGGACTTCTTGCTAATACAAAACATATATATTTTGTACCTTTTGGTCAGGATAATTGCATTGGAAAACCAAACTCTATGATTTCTAATCCAGAGCTTATCATTCCAACTTTATTAAATGCATTACAAGGAAAGCAATTACAGCCAGTTATTCAAGGTGTCCTTTTAAATTCTAAATAGTATATTGATATTGAGCCTCAAAACTCAAAAGCTACTTTGACAAACATTTATTTGTCAAAGTAGCTTTTTTATAATAATAAAACGTAACTGTTCAGTACCTGAACAATTACACACTTCGCGGAATACTGCCTTCTGAATAGTTACAATAAAACTTTCAAATAACTTTATAGCTTTATTTGCACACCGTAATGCTTAAGCCAATAATCAATTTCTATCAGATAAGCAAACATCTGAGGAGTAGCCATTAGCTGACCAAACCAAGGTTTTCCATAATCTGAATTTGAAGTTAGTAATTGACTAACTGACTTTAAGTCAATCAAATCCAAAAGTGGAGAGCTTCCCTCATCTATTATTTTATTTAACTCAACCTTAAGCAGATTCTCATAAGCTGGGTCATAAGTTTTTGGGTATGGACTCTTTTTCCTATATAACACCTCATCTGGAATCAGTCCCTTCATAGAATCTCTTAATAGACTTTTCACTACCTCATTATGATATTTGTATTTCCACGGTACATTATACACATATTGTACCAGACGATGATCAGCAAATGGCACCCTCACTTCTAGACCACTCGCCATTGTTGTTCTGTCTTTTCGGTCTAATAAGGTCGTCATAAACCAAGTAATATTAAGATAGCTAATCTCTCTTCTTCTCTTTTCAGTGCCCTCTTCCCCTAGTAGACATGGTGTTCTAGCAATCGTCTTTTCATATTGACTATTTACATATTCATCTAATGGGATTCTACTCAGCAATTCTTTTGACATAATATTTTTTCTAACCGATAAATCTTTTGACCACGGAAATGCTTTTGTTTTCATGGCATCCTCATCTCTAAACCAAGGATATCCACCAAATATTTCATCGGCGCACTCCCCCGATAAGCATACGGTATGTTTCTCTTTGACTTTTCTGCAAAAATATAACATTGAGGAATCAACATCCACCATTCCTGGCAAATCTTTTGCTCTAACTGCATGGAACAAATAATCATAAAGTTCCTGACTACCACATTCAAGATACGTATGATTTGAGGCAATTGCATTCTGCATGATGTCTACATATGGACGATCTTGCGATGGTTGAAATTTAGACGCCTTAAAATACTTGCTATTATTATAGTAGTCAAACGAATACGTATCTAATACTTTGCCTTGCTCTCTTAAAACATTTGCTGCAATTGCAGATACAACGCTTGAGTCCACTCCACCAGAAAGCAATGTGCAGATAGGAACATCACTAACAAGCTGTCTACTAATTGAATCAATCAACAGTTCTCTTGTCTTTTCTACACTTTCTTCATAGGATTGCTCATGGTCTTCACCTTTCAGTGTCCAATATGGATATAAACGCATACCACTATAATCAATTGTAGCCGCATACCCGGGCATAACCTCATTGATACCTTCATATACTCCACACCCTGGTGAACGAGCAGGTCCTAGTCCAAATAATTCACATAAACCATACTGATTCACAATTGGGCTAATTCCTGGATATTGAAATAATCCTTTTATTTCAGATGCAAAAACAATTGCATTATCTTTTATCGAATAAAATAATGGTTTTACACCAAATCTATCTCTGCATAAGAAACATTTTCTCAAATAACTATCCCATATTGCAAATGCAAATATTCCATTAAAATGTTCCACACAGTTTTCACCATACTCTATATAGGCAGTAAGTAACACTTCCGTATCTGACTGTGTCGTAAAGTGATAACCCTTCATTAATAAGTCTTGTTTTATCTCTAACGTATTATATAGTTCTCCATTATATACAACTGTATAGGTTCTTTCTCCTTGCGTTTTCACCATTGGTTGCGCTCCACCAATTAAATCAATAACTGCAAGCCTTGTATGTGCAAACGCTACATGTTCGCCAATATATGTTCCAGAATCATTTGGCCCTCTATGCGTAAGTGTATTTCCCATTTTCTCTGCAATTGTCTTTGCCTGTGCATATTGATCACTTACTTTTCTTGTAAAATCACAAAATCCTGCTATACCACACAAAAAAGCAACACCTCCATTTGCATATAGTATATGGAGAATTGCCTTTTTATGTGAATTAATTACTTATTTTAATACAATCTTTTTTGCAAACTAGCATTTGCGTTTTATATTTTATCAATCATGTCTATTTCATTAATAAGAGTATTTCTGCTACTTGTATTGCTAAGATCTATATTATACTTGTAAAACCTTTCACATCCATTGTCCTGAATAAATCGCAAACTATAAAATCCTGCCGAAAGCTCCGTTACAAACAGTACCATCTCTGAACTTTGTCCAAAGGCTGTCTCCATAAAGTCAAATGCATTTTCAAGTAAACAAGATGCAGTATGAATCATATTTTCTCGAGTTTCTTTCATTTCAACGAATTCTTTTCTTACTATTTCAAATGCCTTTTCGCCATTTATCTCACCAGAGCCAGCAAGTTTTAATGCAAATGCATTCAACGCTTCCAACGCTTTATATGTAGAGATTTCCTGATCTTTCTCAAACATAGCATTTTCTTTGCTTAACTCATATATCTTTTGTTTGTCCTCAATTAACTGTTTTAAAATAGTAAATGGAACGTCTTCACTACCTAATTGAACTTTGGAATGAAATGTTTTTAGTGTTTCAAAGATTTCTGTGACAAGGAGATCATACTTATTCACTTTCATAAATTCTGTGTTAAGTCTGCTCAGAATTAGTCCAACTACGCTGATTTTTTCATCAAATGCTGCATTTTGAATCCTATTGATCAGTTTTTCATCTGCTTTACCATTTAGAATATCGTCAATCTTATAGGTTCCCTCATACTTATAATACAACTCTAGATAATTCGCAAAATCAACTGCGATTTTAGTATCCTGCAGGTATTGCACAACCACTGAAGAATCAATTTTTAAATTTAATTTCTCATATACATATATCAATTCAGAAAGGTCTTCCCAACCTCTAGCCGTGACAAAACTCTTGCCATCCACTGTTGTTTCAATGTGATAAAAATTCTCCTGTTTTGTCTCAAGATATGATAGGATTGCACCATGAATATTTTGCTGATAAGCGTACTTTTTCCATACACTGTAGTCTGCTTCTACATTTATCAGTTTTACACGGTCTAATGTAACCACATCAAATTCTCTTACAGAACGATTATATTCAGGTGGATTGCCTGCTGCCACGATTACCCAACCATCGGGAACCTTCGCATTACCAAATGTTTTGCATTGCAGAAACTGTAGCATTACAGGTGCAAGTGTTTCTGATACACAGTTGATTTCATCAATAAACAAGATTCCGTTATGACATCCCGTCTTTTCGATTTTTTCATAAACTGCTGCTATAATCTCACTCATCGTATATTCTGTTACTGAAAATGTTTTACCACTATATTGTTTCTTTTCAATAAATGGTAATCCCAATGCACTCTGTCTTGTATGATGCGTCATTGTATATGAGACCAATCCAATCTCACATTCTCTTGCCACCTGTTCCATAATAGCGGTTTTACCAATTCCTGGTGGTCCTATTAATAGTACTGGGCGCTGCCTTACTGTTGGTATCAGAAAATGACCCGTTTCATCCGTCATATGATATGCTTTCACTGTATTAACAATCTCTTCTTTTGCTCTCTTAATGTCCATATTTATCTCCATTTCTATGGCTGAAATATTTCTTTCAACCTTATTTTGTTTCATTTCTAATTTAAGATTATATTTTATATCTCATTTTTCGCTCATTTTTTATCTAAGATATCTTTCTTTCGCATTACATGATTTCAAGCTTTATTGCCCACGGCGGTACCTGCTTAACCTCACCTTTTGTTTCAACAAATATAAAGGCCACTTGATAGGATGGTTTTTTCGTTGGATATATTCCTTTTCCATCTGTAAAATAAAGAACTCCATTCAATCGATTAAACTGCTTATGTGCAATCAGTGAATTTACATATTCAAATGCTGGCCTGAAATCAGTTCCACCAAATCCTTTCACCTCAAAATTAGTTTTATACGCATCTAATTCCTTGCGACTATGAATACAGATATCCGACTGAATCTCATTATCACATTGAATGATGTGAAGATTGATTTTATTAAAGAAGCTTTCCTGTTCTAAAAGGATTGCATAAGTTTCTTCTAGGAATTTTTTTATCAACTCCCCCGAACAGGACCCAGATGTATCCAGCACAATCACAAAATCCTCAATTCTAAGTTCTTCCTTATACTCCAGTTCTTCGATAAGAGGCATATTCCCATACATTTGCATTCCATAATTATAGAATCCATAATCGAAAGAATCCATATCCACCTGCATAGTCTCTTTACTAACTGCGAACTTTTTCAAGAATTCTTTATAAGACATCTTATCTGAATTGCGAATCGCCAAATATTTTGATAAGTAATGATGTTCATCGCCAATACTGCTTTGGAACGTTGAAAGCTCTGTTTGCATCTTCTCACTAATATCTTTCCATTTATCATTATCTTGCTGATTGCTATTGCTGTTATTCTTGTCTTTTTTGTTGTCTTTATCTTCTTTATCGTTATTGTCTTTGTTATCTTTGTTGTCTTTGTTGTCTTTGTTGTCTTTGTTGTCTTTGTTGTCTTTGTTGTCTTTGTTGTCTTTGTTGTCTTTGTTGTCCTTATTTTCTTTATTATCTTTGTTGTCTTTATCGTCATGTTTTTTAGTACTATACCAAAAACTGTGGTCATCCACAAGAAATGTTAATGATAATTTTACCAATGTATTTTCTTCTTGTTTCTCTAGATATCTATATACATTTTCCGCACTCAATACCGGATATTCCTTCTCTAGATTCTTATAAACATCTTCTCTAATGTCCGGAATCAACTGCCTCACGCTTGCATATTCCATATGATCAATCAGATACTCAATCGCTATATCACATGAAACATTCCATAATTCCTCTGTAGATATTTTATTTGCTGCATATATATGTCTAAATATACAATGTAGTACCATATGAAGATATGCTCTATTGATCAGTGTTGGATTATATTTATATTTTTCAGACAATATTAATGGGTTGTAATATATATTTTCTCCATCACATCCAATAAAAAAAGTTTTCTGATTACGCACAAATTCCAAACTGTTTAAAGCCAAGTATAAGTAACGCATAGACATAAATAATTCTGTCTTCGCCGCTGTTAATATTTTTTCACCTAGCACGGTCCATGCATCAGCTTCTCTTTTATGTGATATCTGTTTTTGGTCCATAAGCCTGCCCCTTTAGAAATCAAATGTTTTCTTCACGATTTCATATTTTTCATTATGATATTGTAGCAAAACACATAGCCCTTGCATGGCTCCATATTTTCTAGCCTTTTCAGTAACATTTTCCAAATCATTACGATTCAGTACATTAAGTTCCAGTAATCTCTGCAACATATCATCATCTTCTTTTTTCAATAAATCATCTGCAAGTTTTATTCTATTTTCATAAATATAGTCGTAATATTCCTGGCGCATTTTTTCAGATAGACTATATGGATATGCTAATCTATATAGTGCTATTTTGTATGCAGACTCAGTAACATCAATATTCTTCTCTGCACTAAATATCTTGTCATACTGACTATACAATACATCTTCTCGATATACGCACTCTCGATAGTGTACCCCAGAACCAACCGTTACTTGTGTTACAATTCTTGCTGGCGTATTTTCCTCAAAACTATGCATGTAATACGGAAATACAAGTACTGCATCTCCATCCTCATAATGCATTGTTACAATCACTTCCTGATTTAATTCTGCAAGAATACCTTTCAGTGAAAACATCTGATTATGAATGTTATTAATTTCGATTGTATGTAGTTTCTCACAATTTTTAAATGCACCGTCGCCAAATGAACGTATACTATCAGGCATTATAACTTTCTGTAGATTTCTACAATTATAAAATGAATGCCCTCCTATTTCTATAACACCGTTTGGTATAATAACTTCCTCTAATTCTCGATGCTCGTGAAATGCATATTTTTCAATCTTTGTGACTGCTTTTCCCTCTAACTTTTCAGGAATTATATAGGAGGAAGCATTCCCCAAATATACAGTTATTGTTACACTTGAAGATTCATCATTTACCATATATTTCAAATGCGATTTATCGCTACTATCATTTGTCATAATGCTCATTTACCTTACTCCAATATTTTAATATTATAGTTTATCTGTAACTATTCAGAAGACAGCATTCCGGGAGGCGTGTAATTGTTCAGGTACTGAACCATTACATTTATCTTTTATATCCCAAATTAATTATGGTTCCAAAAGCCATCCCATAACCATACTATAAGACATTCCATATGCTTTGTAAAATAAAACAGATAATATAATTAAAAAATATAGAAATTTTTCTTAATATTATTCTAGCAAATGCATAACATTCTCTTTTCTATTGAATACTAAAACTGTTTAAGAAAGGAGCCCACAATTATGGATGAAAATTTATTTGAAATGTCAATTGATGATATTAATTCTCATAAAACGATTGATTTAGCGAAAGATTACAACTTTAAAACCATTGATGATTATATGCCTAAAACCAATAATCCTAAATCTTCAAATGTGGCAAATATAGCTTCGCCGAATGCACTTAACGATAATACCAATGTAAATTAGAAATAAAGCAATGCCTTCATATACGAATAATATCTGATTGCATTGCTTTATTTCTGTTTATATTTTGCAACTGAAATACATTTATTCTATATCTATTATTTTATATCCATTATTTTGCAAATGATTATTAAGTTCTACATCTGATGTTTGGTCGTCGTAATTCACTTTCTTAACTTTGCCAAAATCCAAAGCATCCAAACTACCAATCTTTTAATTTTTTTAAATCTTATATAAGTATTATATTTGTGTATATACACATAATAACAATACCATTGGACATGATATACACAAAAAAAGTTAGGAACTGAGGTAAAACACAATGACTGTATTTAAAAAAATGCCTTGTGATAAAAGAATAGATCATAGTTTGTTATTGTTATTAGAAGGTTATCCATTTATACAAAATAGATGTAAAAAATATAAAACAGATATATTTGAGACCCGTTTATTATTGCAGAAAACGATTTGTATGAGTGGAGTGAACGCTGCGAAATTATTC
>Ga0302165_10000538_pt1 | contig 13631 bp, 12 predicted proteins | sample I_Fen_E3_2_FD_193499 | JGI IMG/M metagenome (GOLD analysis project Ga0302165, IMG submission 193499) | Peat permafrost microbial communities from Stordalen Mire near Abisko, Sweden - I_Fen_E3_2 | ecosystem: Environmental > Terrestrial > Soil > Wetlands > Permafrost | place: Sweden: Abisko...
GTTCTCTTCCTGATGCTCTTGATACATATTGTGATACTTCTCTAAACATTTGAGTATTTATTGTATCACCATTATATCCATAAACAAGCATTAATGCCATTATAACTTCTTCTAATGCTGCATTTCCTGCTCTTTCACCAAGACCATTTACAGTTACTCCAACATGTGATGCTCCTCCTTTGATACCCGCAACTGCATTGGCTGTTGCCATTCCAAAGTCATCATGAGTATGCATTTCTATATCGAAGCCTGTTTTATCATATATATATTTAATATCATCTCTAATTTTAAATGGTTCCATAATTCCTACAGTATCACAATATCTAAATCTATCTGCACCTGCTTGTTTAGCTGCATTAATATATTCAACTAAAAACTCTTTATCTGCTCTAGATGCATCTTCACCATTAACAGATACATAAAGACCATTTTTCTTTGCATATTCTACGGATTTAACCATGCTTTCTAATACCCATTCTCTAGATGTTTTAAGTTTATGTTGAATGTGTATATCTGATACTGATATTGATATAGCAACCGCGTCTACTCCACAATCTATTGATTGCTCTATATCACCAATTACAGCTCTATTCCATGCCATGATACTAGGTTTTAAGTTTCTTTTTACAATTTCTTTTATAGCCTTTTTTTCATCTCCACCCATTGTAGGAATTCCTACTTCTAGTTGATCAACCCCTAAGTCACTTAGCATTTGTGCTATCATTATTTTTTCTTCATTAGCAAAAACTACTCCTGCTGTTTGTTCCCCATCTCTAAGAGTAGTATCCACTATAGTAACTTTTTTATTTTGTTTCAAATTACTAACTGCCATTGCAATCCCTCCACTTATATTTCTTAACTTATTGCCTACTAAAATAATTCTTTTAATAATAAAATATGATATTATTAGCCTTCCCTTATAATATCATATTTCAGCAACTATAGACAAGTCTTTCTGCAATGCATACTGCTTTCTCCTTCAAGTAATTTTAAAAACAGACCTCTTTAAGTTCAAATTAATGATATTATTGCAAGTTTATTTTTAAATGTTGCAATACCTTAGTTATTTTAATTTTAACTTTTATAACAAGTTTACTCATTTAATTCCAAATTTATACCCATTGTATTTCATTAATACTCTGAAATAAATATATACTATTGTTTATCAATTAAATTTTTTAAATTAACAATAATAAAAAAATACTATCTTAAAATAATATCATGAACTGACTCCAATTCATTTTCTTATTCTAAGATAGCTTCTTAATTATTAATTTTAAATCATAAATTATAAACTACTGAGAATTAATAAATTACTATTAATTCAATTATCTTTTTTCAATAATTTACATGTGAAATTAACTTTGTTATTTATAATTAACTACTTAGTACATATTTTCTAATAATGATGTCCATGATTTCCAGCATGAGATATTCTATCTTCTCTTTCATGGTATTTTCCTGAACCAAATCTTTCATCTAAACTTAAATATCCTGTAACTCTTGATATCCCTTGTATATCTTGGCTTCCACATGTTGGGCAACCACTTTGATTTTCATGTAAGTAAGTTCCACATTGTCTACAATATTTTATATGAAAATTAATTCCCACATAACTAATATTAGTATTCTTATATGCATAATTTATTATATCCATTACTGTTTCCGCATCTGGTGAATCATCTACTTCAATATAACTTATATGCCCACCATTGCAAAGTTTGTGATATGGCGCTTCAATATCAATTTTATCCTTAATTGATATTGCATAAGAAACTGGCACATGGAAGCTATTTGTATAATATTCTTTATCTGTTACACCATTTACTACACCAAATATTTTTTGGTCTTGTTTTATGAACTTACCTGAAAGGCCTTCTGCTGGAGTAGCATAACAACTCCAATTCAATTTATATTCTTCTGTAATCTTATCTGTATATTGTTTTATATGTTCAATAATTTTTATTCCTAATTCTCTAGCTTCAGTATCTTCTCCATGATGCTTGCCTGTTAATGCTACTAAAGTTTCAGCAAGTCCTATGAATCCTAATCCCCATGTACCTTGCTTTAATATTGGTTCTATTGAATCATCAGGGGATAAACCTTCTGAACCTTTCATAAGTCCTTGACCTGCAACAAATGGCAAATCTTTAACCCTTAAATTCTTTAACACATTATATCTATGCATTAAAGAGTCCTTTGATATTTCTAATCTTGAATCTAATATTTCAAAAAACTTATTTATATTTCCTTTGGCTTGCAATCCTATCCTTGGAAGGTTAATAGTTGTAGGTGCTATATTTCCTCTACCCTTACAGCCTGGCTCACCATTTATATTTTTCATAAGGTAAGTTCTACATCCCATAGTTGCAGGAACATATCCCTTATCATAATATTCTTTATTAAAATCTGCATCAATGTTCATAAATGTTGGATTCATTCTTTTTGCAGCTACTTTACATGCTAATTTATATAAATAAAAATATTGATCATTTTCTTCTCTGTTAACTCCGCTTTTAACTCTAAAAATTATGTTTGGGAAAATTGGTTGCTCTCCCTTACCTAATCCTTTTTCATATTCTAAAAGAAAAACTTCACATACTAATGCAGCATCTGCACTTGTAGGTAATCCAATATTAATTGAACTAAATGGTACTTGAGATCCAGCTCTTGAATGCATTGTATTAAGATTGTAAACAACACCTTGCATAGCTTGTTGTACTTTATTTCTTACCTTTTTTTCAACTAAAGCTTCTATCTTTTCTTCAGAAACTTCTAATTCCTCTAATTCTTTTCTGATTTCTTCCCTAGTTGGATTCACAAATATAGCCATATCATTATCAAAATCGGGGTGAGATTGACCTCCAAACATATCATTTTGAGTTGATTGTAACAAAATACATGATAACTCAGCAGCTGTTTCAATTCTCCTCGGAGCATTAATTGTTCCATAGCCTGTATTAAATCCATTTTCTAGCATTTCTCTAGTTGGAATATGTAAACAATTCACAGTTAGATTATAACTATCTAAATCATGATAATATACATCTCCTGTTTCATGAGCTCTTGATAAATTTTTAGGCATTATAGCCAATGTATTCCACTTATTTGATTCAGAAGCTATTCTAAGTAATTTTGAACTAAAATTGTTACCTACATTTGCATTATCTCTATCTGTTTCAACACCAATTTGTCTTATAGCTCTCATCAAATCTGATTTTATTTCTCTAACTTTAGTTCTTTCTTTTCTATATCCTGAATAAGCAAATGCTATATCTTTATGTCCCTCATCATTTAGCGCTTTCTCTACAAAATTCTGTATTTGTTCTACAGTTATAGTTCTTTTATACTCACATTCAATATATATAATTACTTTCTGTACAGTATCTAATACTTCACTTTCTCTTAGATTTAAACCGATTTCACTAGCCGATCCTTTAATTGCTTGGGCTATCTTATCTGAATTAAATCCAACTTCTCTCCCGTCCCTTTTCACAACATATAGCATTATTTTCCCTCCATGGCACAATATATAGTGTAATCACTACTATGCTATTATACTGTATTAGGTATTCATTAGCAATGCTTCTAATTTTTTATTTTTAAACCACTAGATTTTAATTATCACTATTTATGTCTCATTATCTTTCGATTTGTTTCTTTTTTGAGACTTTTATATAGTTGACTTATTATAAATAACTCTTACTATTGTACCTTGCTAGATTCGCACTATTTTTCTTACTATATTTATAATAAAATTTTAATATTCATATATATTAACTAATACTATTAAGCCTAAATTTTACAAATAATTATTATATTTTAAGAGGAACTAAAATGGTCACAATATCTTAAGATAAATAGACTAGCATACTCACTTGTTATTTTTTTGAATATGCCTAATTATGTATACTTCGTTCTCTATTTGTAAATAATATTTAGATAGAGAAAGGAGTTGTTTTAATATGAAAGATTTTGTTTTAGATTCAACCTATAAAGATGCTACTATTGTTAATAGCAATGATGATATTTTTATTACTTCATCTAATAACTTGCCTTATAATTCCATTGCTCACCATACAGTAGATTTAAGCAAGACTAGTTCTAATTATGGTGCTAATCATAATAAAAATGATAAATTTAATAATTATAATATAATTGACTATTTATAACAATAATAGTAATAACTCACATATCTTCAACCAATACTGTATCTGTTTAATTTGTTATAAATTTAAAAATAGGATTGATATTTGTTTTTATACAACTATCAATCCTATTTTCATATTCTATTCTTCTATAGATATTGCATCTACGGGGCAACTTTCTTGTGCTTCTTTTGCTGAATCCATTGAACTTTCAGCAACTTCATCAACTATTGCTCCAGCCTTTCCATCATCCTCCATATCAAAACAGTCCGGACATATTGATGGACATAATCCACATGCTATACAAGTATCTTTATCTACCTTTGGTTTCATAATACTTCAATCCTTTCTAATATAAAATTACTAACTTATTATTTCCTAAGAAATATTAAGTTATGTATATGTAACATCATAATTTAGAAATAATATCAAAATAGACTATGCAAGAATAAATACCTTACTATTAATATAATCCTTCAAAGATTAATGAATATAATGGGTTTTGCCTAACATATTCTTCAGCTTTGCCTTCTTCTAGTGATTCTGTAAGTTCAATATTAATTGGTAGTTCTCCGATTAGAGGCAATCCTAAATATTCAGCATTTTCATCTGAAGATTTTCTGCTAAATACTCGTATCTTTTTATCACAATCAGGGCAGTTTATGTATGCCATATTTTCTACTACACCTTTAATTTTCACACCTATCTTTTGAGCCATGATAACAACCTTTTTAACAATCATTGATACCATATCTTGTGGTGTAGAAACTATTACAATTTCATCAATGGGAAACTCTTGCATTACAGTTAAAGCTATATCCCCAGTACCTGGTGGCATATCTATAAGTAAATAGTCAAGTTCTCCCCAATTTGTTTCTATAAACATTTGCTTTAATACTCCTGTAATCACAGGACCTCTCCAAATAACTGGTTCATCTTCTACTGCTGTTAAAAGATTCATAGAAATTACCTTTATTCCACTTTCTGTTTCTACAGGTTCAAATCTTACCATATCATTTTCTAAAGGAATTATAGTTGCTCTTTTGCTATTAACTCCAAAAAACCTTGGCATAGATGGTCCTGTAATATCTGCATCTAAAACCCCTACTTTATAGCCTTTCTTAGCTAACATAGTTGCCATAATTCCAGTGACAGTTGATTTACCAACCCCACCTTTTCCGCTTATAACACCTATAATATTTTTTATCTTTCCATATCTAGGTGTTAACTTTAAACTTTCTTCTTTACACCCTTCTCCCTTAGATTGACATGTATCTTTACTTTTACAATCTTCGCAACTCATTATTAATCCTCCTTTTACTCTACCAGTCTTGTGGCACTTTATTAGGTTCGCTTACTTTAATATCCCAATCTTTATAGTTATATTCCGCTAATATATAATAACTCTCAAAAGATTTATCTTTCTTATTATCTACAGTTATTAATGTTTTAAAAATTGTGCTATTATATCCCCTATTTTTAACTTTGATTACTGTATTAAAATCTTGGGAATTATTATCCACAAAATCAACATTTGGTAAAGTCTTATTTAAATTCTTCTTAAATTCCTTTAAATCCACAGAAAATATATATTTTAAGCAATCTGCGTCTCCGCCTATATCTATTCCAACTTTATTGTCATTAGATAAAATATCCTTTTTGCTTTCAATAACCTTTAATATTGATTGATAATATATGTATTGAAAATCTCTTGGTTTTCTTATAACTGAGAGATTTTGCATTATAGTATTTTCTAAATTCTTTGAAACTGAAAAAGCTTTATCCTCATTATAAAAATTACCCTCATCATTCTCATTAGTTCCAACTACATATTGATATTTTTTTATTTCGTCTCCAATACATACCTCAAATATATAATCTGGATCAAAAGAACTCTTTTTTGAGACCTCACTACCCTCTGACAAAAGTTTATAAATATCATCTATTGCTTTACTATCATTAACCACAAATCTAAATCCACTATCTCTAACACTTTGTATGACAATCTTATCTACTCTATTCTGTTTTATATACTCAAATTGTTCATTTTTAAGATTCATTTTAACTTCTAAATCATTAATAAAAGTACAGCCTGAGAGCATCATACTTGTAGCTAATAATGCAGTTAAAATTATAATTGAAAATTTATTTTTCTTCAATGTTTTTCTTCGCTCCTTTAAAAAACTTGTGATTGTCAAAAATAATAATCCCAATGACTAAGGTAAATATTGCAATAAATTGTGATGTAGAAAAAATTCCAATATTACCTCTTTCATCATTTCTTAAAAATTCCACCAAAAATCTTCCTATACTATATATTATTAAGTACAACCCCATTACTTTACCATTTTTTCTTTCCTTTTTACTATAATATAAAAGAAGAAATCCTAATAAAAAATCAAAAATAGAAGAATAAATTTGTGTTGGATGTACATGTATGCCTGTTGGTGCAAGAGAATTTTCAGGAAATTCAACTCCTATAGGTAATGTAGTTTCAGCTCCATAACAACAACCTGCTAAAAAGCATCCAATTCTTCCAAAACCTTGAGCTATTGCAAGTCCTGGTACTGTCATGTCTAGCATTTCAACTATATTCCATTTCTTTTTTTTACAATATAAATACATAGCTAAGGCTCCACCACCTATAGCTCCATAAATAACAAAGCCATATCCAAAATTCAATAATATACTTGGTTCTTTTATAATATTCTTAAATTCAGTTATTATAAATAGTCCTTTTCCTCCAAGCATTCCGCCTATTATAGCAAAAATAATTAAATTTAATAATGAATCTTCATTAAAACCTTTCTTTTTCCCTTTATTGGTAAATAAAGTGGCTGCAACTATTATTCCAATTGCAATCATTAATCCGTAACTCTTTATTTGTATACCAAATATCTCAAATAATATTATTCTCATTACTTTCCCCCAAACGTCAAATAAGTATCAAGGAGAAGCTAATCTCTGCCTCTCCTTGATACTTAAATTATAATACTTATCCTTATCCTTGGCAAATCTTATTTGTTTTTCTTAAGGCACGTAAAATAAAATAACAAGTCAATGATATCATGTATATTTTCGAGAACGCGCCTAAGGGATATAACACAAAATAAATGCTGATACTTATTCCATTATTTTTCAAGATGCTTTAATACTTGATATAATAGTATTAAAAATAGTATTCATATTTTCCATATATTCTGTTTTCTTAAGATTAAACAATACCTTTATTGTCTTACCATCTTCGAACTTCAAATAATAGCATTGATTTTTAAAGTCATACCCATTTTTTACACTTGTGTCATATTGTACTAGCACTCCAGCATTATTAGAATTCTTAAAAGATATTACCTTTGAATTAAAGTATTTCAAATATTGATTGTTCAAATCATTTTCTGCAAATACATCTAAATCCTCTTTAGTATTTATTACTTCCAACAAACCAGTAAGTTTATTCTCCTTGTCTTTGAAATTTAATTTATAACTTACATATTGCCCTTTACTTTCTTTTTCATCTACAGTCCACTCCTTTGGCAAAGATACAACATACTTATCATCATCAAAATCATATTTATCAAATTCACTTATTCCTTTATCCATAAGAACTATCTGCTCAAAGTTTGTTTTAAATAAACCTTGAGTTATGGCTAGTGTTAGCATTAGTGATAGCAATATTACTGTGACAATTAATTGCTTTTTATTCATAACAGTCTTATTCCCTATTTTGTTGGAATTACAATTGAAGAATTTTGAAAATCATAGAACATTAGCCAATATCCTCTATCATTTTCATTATCGCTAGTCCACGTTACAAAGCCTGTTCTTCCTCCATATGGTTGATCATTTGTTTCTTTGCCTCCTGGGATTCCATATACAATATATTTTATTTCACCATTTTTATTACATTTATACCCTAATAAAAAATAGCCTCTTTTGCTAATGTAAGGATAATAATTTAGCATCGGATAATATGCCAATGTATACTTATTATAATTTGATTCGTCACATAAATCTTCTATACTATTTACATTTATTTTATACAATTTGCAGTAATTTATGTCAGCTAAGCTTCCTTTATAAGTCTCAAAATCTTCTGCAAGTTTTTCAAAATATTGACCTACTTCTCCATTGATTTTAAAATCATTATTTGAAGTAGTTTGTTGCATATTATCTAACTTCATTTGTTGCATATCAGTATTTAAGCTTGGTTGTTGTTTAATATTATTTGAATCTGCTTTTTGAATATCACTTTCATATTCATCAAAATCTATTATATCTAACCTATCTACTCTATCTTCTTTACCTGTTTGATTTAATTTATCTAATTTAAAGTTTTCTTCTATTCTCTTAGAATTACCTTGAATATTATTAAAATCTTGATTTTCACTTCTACATTTCTTTTCTAATTTAAATTTTTTCCACTTACAATTCTCATTTTTCTTATCTCTTACAAAACCATAGACTATAATATCCTCATGTAAATTATTTATCCTTAAATCTATTACACCATCATAATCATCTAACTTTTTAGCTAACCTATTAATAGCGTCTTCTATATTCTCATTCATCTCATGCTTAACACATTTTTTAGTTTCTTCTACATTCTTCTCACATTTACCGCATTTCTTAGTTTCTTCTGCATTCTCATGCTTCTCACATTTACCACATTTCTTAACTTCTTTGCACTTATTTCTATCTTCATCTAAAACATTTATAGATTCAGCTATATTTTCATGATTTTCAAGAACCCTATTTTGCGCTTTATCTTCCACTTTAGAATTATCCTCATTTAAAGTGCCCACTTCTATATTTTCTTTAGATTGAATATTACTTTCATCCTTTTTGCGCTCAACAAATTCACTTTCTAATTTAGATGTTTTTACAATTTTAGTTTCTATAGTATTTGATTGTGATAGTATTGCTTTATCAGCTATACTTGAATTAATACTATCCTTCGCTTTAGGTTCTGTATCTAATTTATCAATATACTTTTTAGGTTCTTCATCCAATTTATTAATGTACTTTCTAGGCTCTTCATCCGATTTATTAATGTACTTTTTAGAGTCTACTTTAACAACTTTAAATTTCCTCCAATTATCAGTAGAATCTTCTCCATTCATAAACCCATGCATTATAAACTCAGTTTCATTATCCTTAACCTTACAAATTGCGGCCCCAGATATTTTTTCGTAAGACATTCCAAGTCCAGCTATGTTATTGACATAGTATTCTTTGCTGGTATCTCCTTTTCCAACTCCATTTATTACTAAAGGTCCTAAATCAATTAATTGTTTTAAATCCCTTTTGCAACAAATAAGTATCATGGAATAATTATCTTCTTGTCTGAGATTTTGGGCATAAAAAGATACCTTACATTTATCCCCTTTCGCCTCAACCTTAGCATATCCTGACAAAGCTTTATCACTAGAATGAGAATATCCTCTTTCATCTTCCTGTAATATTATAAAATTTCTATATAATTTATTATGTGCCAACCCTATATTCCCTCCACATATATTTATTCCATATATTATATGCTGAGGAATTACTATTATGATTTAATTAAGGCACATGAAATAAAATAACAGACCATGTCTTAAGACATAGCCTGTTATTTCTTTGAATGTGCCTAAAGCTTTAGATCTGTTTCACAATACGTTTAATCGTTGATTTTTACAGCATATATGCAATCTGCTAATGTTGCAAATTCTTGTACTGATAAAGTTTCAGCTCTTCTCTTAGGATCTATTCCCGATTTTTCAAATGCTTCTTCTAACTTTTCTTTATTTACTTTAAGTGTCTTTGCCGCATTCCATAAAGTCTTTCTTCTCATATTGAACCCAGCTCTTACTACTTCAAACATAAACTTTACATCCTTAGTCTCAGCTCTTGGTTTATCTAGTCTATCTAATTTTATTACTATAGATTCAACCTTAGGCCTTGGAATAAATGATGTTGGTGCTACTGTTCTTACTATGCTAGTATCACAATAATATTGTACCAAAACAGACAATGCTCCATATGCCTTGCAATTTGGCGCTGCATTAATTCTTTCCGCAACTTCCTTTTGTATCATAATAGTTAAAGACTTAAAATTATATCCATCCTTTAAAAGCTTAAGAATTATAGGTGTTGTAACGTAATACGGAAGATTAGCTACAAGCTTAACATTTTTTTCGTCTCCAATAAGTTCGTTAAAATCCACTTTAAGTGCATCTTTATGTATTAAATTGAAATTCTCATGATCCCCTAATTCTCTTTCTAGAATGGGAATTAAGTCACTATCTAATTCTATCGCAGTTACTTTCTTTGCTTTCATTAAAAGCTGAGCAGTTAAAGTTCCTACTCCTGGGCCAATTTCTATAATAAAATCTTCATTATTTACTTCTGCCCCATCGATTATATCATTAAGTACTGAATCATCAACCAAAAAATTTTGACCAAGACTTTTTGTAAATTTAAAATTATACTTCTTAACTAGTTCTTGAGTTTTTATATCTTTTAAATCCATTTATTTGTTACCCACTTCCAATTGTTTTTCTATTTCTTCTATAGCATTCGTGAATTCTTCTTTTGTTATTCCATAATTATTTAATCTAGAAATCATTTGAGTTGCATTTCCATATCCGATGCCTAATATTTTACCGAGCATGCGTCTTCTACCCTTTGATGTATCATCTCCTGTAAGCTTAAAATAGAACATATCTTGCATAGAAAAAAATTCTTGTTTTTCTACCTGTGTTATTTTAGCCATTTCAAGTGCTTTTAAAATAACCTCTGGACAAGCATTTTCAACTCCAATATCTCCATTTTTAAGTCCATCTTCTTTAGCAATATATGCATGTTTTATGCCCTTAACTCTTTTAGATATTATTCTTCTTATCTTCTCACCTGCAAAATCTGGATCAGTTAAAACAATTACTCCTTTTCTTTTTTGAGCTTCTTGTATTCTTGCAATTACTTTTGCGTTTATTCCAAATCCGCCAACAGATATTATTTCTGCATCTATTGCCTTCTTTACAGCATCAACATCGTCTCTACCTTCAACAACGATTACTTCTTTTATCAATATTCTACTTCCTTTCATTGATTATTACTTATAATATATCACTTATTTTATCTCTTTTATAATAATATGATAAAACCTCTATAATTTAAAGAAAAAAATAGAGATAACAAATGTTATCTCTTAAGATAATTTACTATTCTCCTGGATAAGCAACTACTAATACATTAACTGATTTTCTACCCCAATTGTTACATTCACTTGATGAATTAAGATATAAATCGATTATGTTTCCCTTTATAGCACCGCCTGTGTCAGCTGCAATTGCGTATCCATATCCCTCTACAAAAACTTTACTTCCCAATGGAATTACACGTGGATCAACTGCAATCGTACTCAGACCGCCTTCATTTCTTACAGGTGTCCTTCCTGTAGCAGTATTCGAATGATTACTATAAGCTGTTGCTACACAATCAAGCTTTTTCTTATAAGTTATGCTATCTCCGCCTCTACTTGCGTACACTTGTCCAGTTCCTTTTACCACTATTTCATTTTGTGGTTCTAAAATAGTTTTAGTGCTCTTTACATTACGAGAAACTTCTACTCCGTCTTTATATATTAATTGGTAGGTAATTTCTTTCTCGCCATTATTTCCTTCACTCTTAACCTTTTGAACACTACTATCTAGATCTGCATTTTTTTCAACTATTGTATCAAATTTAATTGTTTCCTTCTCAACAAGGTCTTTTGTTTCTACTTTAACAAGTTGTACACTTACGTCACCCTCTATTTTAGAATCTAATGAAGGTGATACCTCATCCACATTTTTGTCAAATTGAATTCCTTGTTCTTTTAATGTAGTTTCTTCTGCATCTAGCATATTTTCTATAGTATCTTCTGCTGTCTGCACTTGTACTTTTATTCCATTCGAATTAATTTCCACTGGAATAGCTGTCTTTAATTTAATAGTTTCTTTCTCAGATACTTTGGATTCTAATGATGGTTGCACTATATCTTTAGGATCTAATTCTACTCCTTTTTCTTGCAGCACATCTTTAACAGTCCCCTTGTACGTGACAAAAGTCTCTTCTTTACCGTCTATACTTATTACGAGCGTTTTTTTCATGCTCATTATTGTCACTGCTGTAACAATTACAACTGTCATTGCAATTGTCCCAATTATAATTTTTGCCTTCGTCGGACCGTTAGAAAAACTTTTTTTAGCAAATTGTTTCAATTTTTCTACCATTAATTTCCCTCCTTTGGCAAGAGTGTTCTTTGAATTATATAGTAATAATCCAAATCTGTCAAATTCATAACCCCTTGCATTATAATGAAGCCTAGTAATAATGTACTCTGTGCATAAAAATATAATAATATAAAAATGATAGCGTTTTTTTAATTACTTCATTATATAGTTAGAAATGCAATGATATTTAATTGTAAAACTTTGTATTTAATTCGTAATAAATTAAGTATATATATTTTTTATTATGAATTAAGTACAAAATTTATTATTTGAGTGTACAAGTTATATTCTACCTTAATTTTCCTTTTTAATCAACCTAAGAAAATTTTCATTAAAGATCAAATTTGCCTTGTATGGGTCAATTTCTTTAATCTCTGCAATTTTGGTTATTATATGTTCAATATAGTCCGATTTATTCCTTTTTCCTCTATTTGGCTCTGGCGCCATATAAGGACAATCTGTTTCAACAAGAATTTTTTCTAGTGGTATTTCTTTAGCTACTTCAACAAGTTTTTTTGCATTTTTAAAAGTAACAACCCCCGTAAATCCTATGTAATACCCCAGTTTTATACATTCCTTTGCAAATTCTACACTTCCAGAAAAACAATGAACCACACCCGTAACCTCTGGGAATTCCTTCATTATTTCTAATGTATCTTTATGTGCATCTCTATCATGAATAACAACTGGAAAACTTAATTCTCTTGCTAAATTCATTTGTCTTCTAAATACTTCTTTTTGAACATGCTTCGGTGGATTCTCCTCCCAATAATAGTCTAAACCAATTTCTCCTATGGCTACTATCTTATCATTATCTTTAATATAATCTTTAATTTCATCTAAGGTATCTTCCTTCATTTCGTTAGCGTTTTCTGGATGTATCCCTAGAGCTCCAACTATAAAATCATAGTCTTTAGTCAATTTATCTGTAGTTTTCAAACTATCATATGATGCTGCACAATTTAATACTTTAATTACTCCATTTTCTCTAATTTCATGAAATACCTTTTCTCTATCTTCATTAAAAGCCTCATCGTCATAATGGGCATGACTATCTATTATTTTAAAATTCTCTTTCATAAACTAATATCCTTTCCTCTTTTTGTTCCTTTTAATCTTTTACTTATTATATCCAATATTTATTATTTATTAAACCATTTATGATATTTATTGAATATTAGCATAAAAAACATAACTCCGTAGAGATTAACTTAATTAATTTGTACAA
>Ga0302165_10000542_pt1 | contig 13617 bp, 14 predicted proteins | sample I_Fen_E3_2_FD_193499 | JGI IMG/M metagenome (GOLD analysis project Ga0302165, IMG submission 193499) | Peat permafrost microbial communities from Stordalen Mire near Abisko, Sweden - I_Fen_E3_2 | ecosystem: Environmental > Terrestrial > Soil > Wetlands > Permafrost | place: Sweden: Abisko...
TATCTAAGGAATACTCTAAAGAATCTCTGGAAATAAATATAGTCGGAACAAAACATGGAATTGGAACCACACATATTAGTATCTGCTTAACTAATTATTTGAATAAGATAGGTATAAAAACAGTATGCATGGATTGCACAAGTACTAATAATATGCTAGGTATCATAGAAAAAGGTATTCTTACTTCTTTTGGCACATACAAGTTATATGGGGCTTACCTGCTACCAAATTATAATCAATGTATTCATGTTGAACTAAATAACGAATATAAAATAATTGTTAAGGATCTAGGGATAACTAGTGAAATCGTGAGTGATAATCTTACAGAAGGTGATGATAAAGCCATAATATTAGTAGGCGGAGGAAAGTATTACGAACAAAATGAGTTACAAAATGCACTTGATAAGCTTGGAAACTGTGTATGTATTCTAAATCATATAAGTGGAAAACAGTTCTATTCTTACATACAAAATAATAGCCCAAAGCAAAAAATGTATAGAATGCCATGCAAGTATGATTGGTATTTGAATGATGAGATAACAGATGAAGTATTTAAAGAACTTTTAAATGATTTATTTCCAAGTTGGTATGGAATGAGAAGTCAAAAAAATGCAAAATTAAGGAGATGTATTTCAGATATTCTTAAAAAGAAAAAAGGTTAAGGAAAATTCGCTTCAAAACCCATATATAATCGGTGTGATGGGCGTTGGACGTGGTGTAGGGACTACGCATCTGACAATTATGATGGGCAATTATCTAACAAATGGATTGGGCAAGAAAGTAGCATTACTGGAACTTAATAAAAATAATACATATTCTAAAATCATGTGCAGGAAGTGTTCCAAAATTAGTGAAACATGTTTTGAAGTAAAGGGGATGGATTTCTATGAGAATATTTCATATGAAGACATACCTAAAATCATGGCAAGTAATTATCATTATTTAATCCTAGATGTGTCGAGTCGTTACATATTAGGAAGAAATGAATTTTTAAGGAGCCATAAAAAAATTATTGTGGGAAGTTTGAGTAAATGGAAGGCTCAGGAATATTTAAATTGTTTTGAAGATATGCAGTTAAAATCTGAATTTCCTGACTGTCAGTTTCTATCTTTATCAAACGATTGTGAAGTAGTCAAAATCGTAAGAAATAAATATGGAGTCCCAATAGATCAAATCCCATTTGAACAAAATCCCTTTTATATAGAAAGCAACCATATGGAATGGATTAAAAAAATTTTAAATTAATATCCAATATCTTTTGGAAAATAATATATCACAAATATTATATTAGACAAAAAATTGGAGGTAAACCAAGGAGAATAATAAATGGGACAGCAAATAGAAGCAGTTACGGAAGAAATTTTGGCGTTGCTTAGTTCAGGAATTAAGGTGAATTATAATGGCTATGAAATAAGAACTGAAAATGATATTTCAAGCGACATTTTACATGAAGATGATTGTTGCATGAAAGATTATATTGAAGACGATGATGGAGAGTGTGTGCAAGTTAATTATGATATTCTTACGTCGTTTTAATCTTTGTAAGTAATAAGTAAGTAATAAGTAATTAGCAATAAATAATAAGTAACCCGGACAATGAGATCCCCTTTATGTACCGGAATAAAATCCCTGTTTTGTAGGTAATCCCCTTGCCATACAAGATAGGGATTTTTATTTATATCATATTCCTTGCAGATTTTTGATATATTTTCATGGTGACTAATCGTCAAAATAATGGTATAATACTATGGACTATTTTGTGATATATATAAACGATTAATTCAAATTTAGTATATTAATAAGGTGATAATATAAAATGAAAAGTATATTTACATGATTAATAAGTGATTATAGAGTAAGGTGATAGGAGTAAAAGGGTGAAAGTGGAGGGAAGAGATGGCAAAGAATACAGATAATATCGAAGAAGATGAATTATTAGATAATAATATTGAGAATGCAGAATTATTAGATGATGATAAAGACGTGATTAAGGATACTGAAGATGATGATCTACTAGAAGATGATCTACTAGAAGACGATGATTTACTAGAAGATGATGATCTACTAGATGATGATATTGAGGATCAAAACTTTGAGATAGATGATGAGGAAGCCTTTACTGATGAGAGAGATGATTTTAGAGATGATAAAAAATTAATATTGAAAAAGGGAACTAAAGTTAGAAAAAATAGAGTTACGAGAAAAATAGGATTAGGAAAAAAACGTTCAGTAAAGCAACAAAAACAGAGAAGGCTAGTCATGCTTGGAATGACTGGTGCTATGGTGTTGGGAATTATTATTAGCCTTATTGCCATAATTAATAAGTATACGCCAACAAAGGAACATATGTCAGGATATTCTTATTTTAATGTAACCCAAAGTGACGACGTACTCATTATACTAAATAATGAAAGAGTAGAGGATACAGGGATTTACAAGGATGGAAGGCTATATCTTTCAAGTGATTTTATCGCACAAAATCTAAATCAAAGATTTTATTTTGACACAGAAAGCAAGGCAATTTTATATACAACGGCTACAGACATTTATACATATAAAACAAATAGTAATACTTATACAGATTCAAAAGGAAAGGTATATTCAGAGGACTTTAATATAGTGAATGAAGTGAATGGTAAACTTTATATTGACTTTGAATATATAAGCAAATCATCAAATTTCACATATAACTACTATCAAGATCCAAACCGAGTTGTGATTAGTAATGAATTTACTGATTTAGATTATGTTACGGTAACGAAAGACACGGCTATAAGGTATAGAGGAGGAATAAAAAGTCTTGTGCTTGAAGATGTAAGCAAAGATACAAAACTTCGCTATAATAAGAGTATAGATGATTGGATGGAAGTTACAACAGAGTCTGGGTTCGTTGGATATATAAAAAGTAATTGTGCGAGTGAAACATTTTCCGAGAAAAAGGAAGACGTATATACAGATAATATGCCATCAATTGTAAAGAATTATAAAATTTCTTTAGCGTGGTTTCAGGTTACGAACATAACTGCAAATAGTAGTGTTAGTAGTTACTTAGATGGAACGCAAGCAATAACGACTATTTCGCCAACTTGGTATTCTATTACAAGTAATAATGGCGATATGAGCTGTTTGGCTACGAAGGAATTTGTTGATAAGATGCATTCAAGAGGAATTGAAGTATGGCCATTGGTTGATGATTTTGATTCTAGCATTAATGGGGTTACATTGTATTCAAGCAAGACAGCAAGAACAAAAATGATTAATACGTTAATCAATGATTCAAAAAAATATGGATATGATGGAATTAACATTGATTTTGAAAAAGTAAATGTTGAAAGTGCAAAACATTATTTGCAGTTTATTAGAGAACTGTCTGTAGCATGTAGAAGCAATAATATTGTACTTTCCATAGATAATTATAAATCGGCTTCGTATAATTCATTTTATGATTTATCAGAACAGAATGCATTTGTTGATTATTTAATAATTATGGGATATGATGAGCATTATGCAGGCTCAGATAGTGGCTCAGTTGCATCAATCGGATTTGTTGAAGAAGGCATTACTGGCGCACTTGAGCAGGTCTCTAGTAAAAAATTAATTGAAGCAATTCCGTTTTATACTAGAATTTGGACATTAACAACAACGAATGGAGATACCGTTACAACGAGCAAAGCAGCTGGAATGCAAATAGCAATCGATAATTTGAATGCGAATAAAGCACCAGCAATTTGGGACGAAACTGTGGGACAGTATTTTGGCTCATATGAATTAGATAATTCAGTTATAAAAATATGGTTAGAAGAAGATCATTCAATAGAAGAAAAGATGAAATTAATTCAGCATTATGAATTGGCTGGTGTAGCAGAATGGAAGTTAGGACTTGAAAATAAATCGGTGTGGAGTGTAATAGCAAAGTATAACCAATAATAGAATGTATAAATGTATTTATTTTGAGGTTATGTCATGAAACACAATAGTATTGAACTTGCAATGTCTATCTTGTTGCTTATAGCTGTATATATTACAGTATGTTATGGAATCCCTAGTGCGCAGGCTTCTGCAAACAACAAAAAATCTGCGTCGGAAGGTGTATCTTCTACTACCTCGGGTAATAGTAAAACAGTAGTAATCGATAGTGGACATGGTGGGGTTGATGGTGGGAAAGAAAGTAAATCCGGTGTACTTGAAAAAACCATAAATCTAAGTATTGCTTTAAAATTAAAAGTCATTTTAGAGGCAGATGGAATAAATGTAATAATGACTCGAACGGATGATAATGGACTATATGATGAGAGTGATTCTAACAAAAAGGTAGCAGATATGAAAAAAAGATGTCAAATCATCAATAATAGCAATGCAGATTTGGCAATTAGCATTCATCAAAATAGCTTCCCTGATTCAGATGTATGTGGAGCACAAGTTTTTTATTATACATATTCGGCAGAAGGCAAGAAACTTGCTGGAATTTTACAGAATTCCTTTAAAGAAAATGTGAACAATAATAATACTCGAGTTGAAAAGGCAAATAAAACATACTATATGCTTGTAAATACTAAAGTACCGATTGTAATTGCAGAATGTGGCTTTTTGTCTAATCCACAAGAGGATGCACTTCTTAATTCAGAGGATTATCAGCAAAGTATTGCAGAAGCATTGTATAATGGAATTGTTACATACTTAATTGATGAGTGAGATTAATAAAATTAGGAGAAAAGCAATGGAAACTATAATTTCAGAGATAAGTGGAGATAATAATAAAGACGAGGAAATATACGATAAAGCTGCAAAAATTTTAAAAAGCGGTGGGCTAGTTGCATTTCCAACAGAAACGGTATATGGATTAGGTGCAAATGCACTGGATCCTGGAGCCTCTAGGAAAGTATATGAAGCAAAGGGAAGACCTTCAGATAATCCTTTAATTGTTCATATTGCTAATATTTCTGCATTATATGATTTGTCTATAGATGTTAATAAAGTGGCGTTGAAAGTTGCAAAAGAATTTTGGCCAGGTCCACTCACTATGATTCTGAGGAAAAAAGATATCGTTCCTAATGAAATCACGGGTGGACTTGGAACAGTTGCAATTAGGATGCCCAGTCATCCAATTGCGAGACATTTGATCGAAAAGTCTGGATTATATATTGCAGCACCGAGTGCCAATACATCTGGACATCCAAGCCCAACGAAGGCAGAACATGTAATGAAAGACTTAAATGGTAAAATCGATATGATAATTAAGGATGATACTGTGGATATTGGAATTGAATCAACAATTGTTGATTTGACAGGAGAGATACCTATCATATTGAGACCTGGTTATATAACGAAGGAAATGCTTGAAAAAGTACTAGGAAAAATCGAGGTGGATGCTGGAATTGTGGAGGGAAAAGAGTCTTCAAAAGCGCCCAGGGCACCAGGCATGAAGTATAAACATTATGCACCACAAGCTGATTTAACCATTGTTGAAGGCGATGAAGATGCTGTTATTGCAAAAATAAATAGTATCACAAAAGAGAAAATTTCAGAAGGATACAAAATAGGAATTATGTCAACCGATGAAAGTTTCCATAGGTATAAACAAGGAGATGTTCGAAGCGTAGGAACGAGAAGCGATGAATCGACTGTTGCAAAACATTTATACGAAGTTTTAAGAGAATTCGATGAATTAGAAGTAGATTATATATATTCGGAAGGATTCTCGAGGGAGAATGTTGGACATGCAGTAATGAATCGGCTCATCAAAGCGGCAGGACATACTATAATAAAGGTTTAAGGGTAGAAAATATTATGATTTTATGAATGGAAGGACTAAATATTGCGATTTTTAGTGCAGTGGTGTAGAATATGAAGAAATATAATATGATAATATTTGTTGGAACAGCGAATACTTGCAGAAGCCCAATGGCAGCAACAATAATGAGTAGTCGAAAAAAAGATCGGGATATATTGGTTTCTTCAAGGGGAATGGTCGTACTTTTCCCTGAACCATATAATCCTAAGGCAGTTGCAGTTGTGTCAAGTCATGGGCTAATTATGCCAAGTAAATCATCTAGACAGTTAGAAAAAGAAGATTTTAATAATGATACATTAGTACTTACTATGAGCGATATACATAAGCAGAAGATATATGCTACATTTGAAAATGCAATCAATGTATATACATTGGAGGAGTATGTTGGCTCAGAAGATGGAGATATCGAAGACCCCTATGGAAAAGGTATTGAGGAATATGTAAAATGTTATGAAAAATTATTTGTTCTGATTAATAAAGCGGCAGATATATTATTTGAGGATGAAGAAGGATGAATGAAGCAGGATAAAGCAGGATGAATGAAGCTGGGTAAGACAAATGTAGAATGCAATTGTAAAGAATCCAATTTATTCTGATTTAAAGCAAGATTTGAGAAAGTGCTGGCTAATGCAAGCAACAGAGATGGAGAAAATAATGGAAATAGCAATAGGATGCGACCACGGTGGTTTCGAGTTAAAGCAACAAATAATTAATTATTTTAAAAAAGAAAGTATAGAATTTAAAGATTTTGGATGTAACGATGAAAATTCTTGTGATTATCCTGAATATGCAAAGAAAGTAGCAAAGGCAGTAGTAGATGGGGAGTACAACCTTGGAATTCTTATTTGTGGAACTGGAATTGGAATGTCAATAGCAGCGAATAAAGTCAAGGGAGCTAGAGCAGCGTTATGTGGAGACTGTTTTAGTGCAAGTGCAACAAGAGAACATAACGACGCTAATATTTTATGTCTTGGAGCACGAGTTATAGGAGATGGACTTGCACTTAGAATCGTTGATACATTTTTAAATACAGACTTCTCTAATGATGAAAGACATATCAGAAGAATTGGTTTAATAGAATAATCATACTAGAAAAATGGAGGAAATATAAATGTCAGAAGTATTTATAATGGAACACCCATTAATAAAGCATAAAATTGGGTTGGCGAGAAACATTGAAACAGGGTCTAAGGATTTTAGAGAATTAATATGTGAAGTTGCGATGCTTATGTGCTATGAAGCAACTAGAGATTTGAAATTACAAGATGTTACTATAGATACACCAATTTGTGAAACTGTAGTTCAGGAACTGAAAGGTAAAAAACTAGCGATTGTTCCTATTCTACGAGCTGGACTTGGAATGATAGATGGAATGCTTGCAATGATTCCAGCTGCTAAAGTTGGTCACATTGGATTATACCGAGATGAAAAAACACATGAACCAGTTGAATATTACTGTAAGTTACCAGAGGATATTCCTGAAAGAGAAATATTTTTAGTGGATCCAATGCTTGCAACGGGTGGCTCTGCAACTGCAGCAGTTACATTATTAAAAAGAAGAGGCGCCAAGAATATTAGATTTATGTGTATCATTGCTGCTCCAGAAGGTTTGGCAAGATTACAAAAAGAACATCCAGATGTTAAAATATATATTGGAGTACTTGACGAATATTTAAATGAAAATAAATACATTGTTCCAGGTCTTGGAGATGCTGGGGATAGAATATTTGGAACGAAATAATTTACATTATTAAATAGATACTATAAGTGGAAAGGAAGTTTGTAAAATGAGTGAGAAAAGACAAGATTACATATCATGGGATGAGTATTTTATGGGTGTTGCAATTCTTTCTGGTATGCGTTCAAAGGATCCGAGTACACAAGTTGGGGCTTGCATTGTAAGCTCAGACAACAAAATCTTATCTATGGGATATAATGGTTTGCCAAGTGGCTGTTCAGATGATGAATTCCCGTGGTCAAGAGAAGGTGATCCTTTGGATAATAAGTATATATATACTGCACACAGCGAACTTAATGCAATATTAAACTACAGAGGTGGAAGCCTTGAAGGTGCAAAGATGTATGTTTCGTTATTTCCATGTAATGAGTGCGCGAAAGCAATTATTCAAGCCGGAATTAAAGCGGTTGTATTCGCCATAGACAAATATGCAGACACTCCATCTGTAGTCGCCTCTAAGCGGATGTTTAATGCCTCAGGCGTCCAATACTCAAAGTATATACCAACCGGCCGTCAAATCTCAATCGATTTATAAAATCATCTGAGTGGTCATCCTAAAAGTCCCTATTTTGTTCTAATCCATACGATAACCGTAGAAAAAACATATCTATATCCTCAATTGTCCGCATTTGAAACGACTACCTTACAATCATGTCTGCAGGTGGCTGACACTTGTGTCAAGCCAAATGCAAACATGATTGTAAGGTAGTCGTTTCAATCCGCGAACAAGAGGATATAAATATGTTTTTTCGACCGTTAACCATTGAATTACAACAAAATAAAATATTGATCAAGGATATTGGTATATTTACTCAATTCGCCACTGTAAATAGTTTTAAGTAAATCATCTAATCGATAAAGCGCAGTAACTATCATTTGGCTACTAATAATGTTAGATTTAAGCGCTATCGCAAGCTCATCTAAATCGATTACCTTAACATCACCATTATTTTCTACAATTACGTCAGCTAAAAGATCCGTAAAAATATAAGCATCTAATTTTTGATCATAAAAAGTATCAATAATATCACAATAAATGTAAACTAATTCATTTTCTGTATTGTAAAATTTGCTAATTTTCCAACCTTTATCAATTACATAATATGATATGCCCTTTGCAAATTCATTTTTGGGATGCAAGGTTTTCCACGTGGTGATTATTTGAGTATTATTTTGAACAATTATATTGTCATTCTTAAGGCAAATACATTCATCCGGTATTAATCTTTTACGATAAAGTATAGACATAATATAATATTGACCTCCTTGCAACTTTTATCAAGTATAACAATTTGCCATAAAAAATACAATTACTTATTAAAATTAAATAAAGATAGTGATTAATTGTAGACCGAAAGGAACATAATAGAGTGAATAAGTTTAAAAATATGTCATCAGTATTAATAGATATGATTATCACAGATATTTTATATCTTATCTTAGGAGAAGCGGTAATATGGATTTTTCTCCCAAACAAGAATGCCAATGCAATCGGTTTTTTGATAGGAGTTATTATTTCCATTGCGTCGACAGTTCATATGAAAATCACATTGGAGCAATCCTTACATCAATTAGAAAAAATGGCAGTGTTAAAATCCATTTTTGCATATACGATAAGAATGTTTGTAATTGCTATCATATTTTATGGGATGTACTTTACTGGAGTAGGAAATCTTATTGCTGGAGTCATTGGAATGTTGGCATTAAAATTATCTGCATATTTTCAATCATTTACACATAAAATCATGAAAAAAATATATAAGAAATTTATGTAAAAAAGCTTATAAAAATTTATAGAAAATAATAGAAAACTTAGAATAATATGTATAAAACTTCTTTTAAATGGTAACAATCTAAAAAATAATTTAGAAATCCATTTGAAAGGAGCTTTTTTATGAAATATTTAAATGGTGAAGAATATAATAAAAATCAATATATAAGTCCAGGTCCTGATAATAAAACAATTAATAAAAAGGGCCACAAAAATATTGTTGATAAAAAAATACGAAATAATAAGTATAGATTAAGGGGATATTTGTATAAACGAATTGCAATTTATATTGGCGTCGCATTATGGCTTATGACGCTAGTGAAAATAATGTGGTTCGATAATACAACGGCTTTACCGGTCAATAATATAGTGACGGCGTTTAACAAGGCCTCACTTATGGAAATGAGCGCATCTATTGAAGCATTTGGGCAATATGGAGTGCTATATTTAAGTCAAGATGCAAAAGACACAATATTAAAAGATATTGCGACTAAAATCGGAATAAATAATTATAGTATTGCGACTACACGTGAGGACGATAATTCAACTACAACGCTCAGTCAAACAGGGCAAAATGGCGAAGTGATATGTAAATTAGTTACGGTAGAGACTGTAGTAGATCAAAATGTAATTCAGGCGAAGCAATATATTTATATTAATGTAATATTAAACAATTCAGTTCAATCAGCATTTTCATATGAAAAAATCGTGAAAGATATTGTTAAAAATCTTCAAATCGATACAACAGTTACAGTAAATCTTAAGGGGGCAGTCAAAGGAAAATTGGATATGGCTCTTAAAAATTCGATAGCAAGTAGTTTCATTGATTCAATGAATATTAATGTAGTGGCAGAAAATAAAACAGATGATTTATATACTATTTATGGATATACTTCGGATATTGATGAATATATAACCGTTAGTTCAAATAAAATAAATGTAAATATTATGATGAATTATGATGAGCAAAAAGATGAAACAAATGTATACGTTGCGACACCAATTAGTAGTGAAGATTACTAGCACTAAAATATTAAATAATGTACCCATGCTTTTCATAATAAAATAGCTTCTTTTGATATTAATTATCAAAAGAAGCTATTTTATTTCGTGCAATAGGGCACAAATTTATAAATAATAAATTGCTAAGAGAACATAAAATTATCTGTTATGCTTTTCATTATACTCATTAACTCTGTTTTGAATACGCTCAACGGGACTTAAAAGGTCGCTGATTGAGGCATCATGATTGAGTGTATCAACAAGAAGTGCGATATATTTACTCATATCTACACTAATATACCAAGGCTTAGAAAGGAGCTCATCAGTTTGATATACAAGATTCGTTGTAAGTATTTTGTCAATAATGCCATTCTCATATGCTTCGTCAAATTTATTGAAACCATTCGTGAAAAGGCCGAAAGTGCTCGCAGCAAATACACGTCTAGCCTTTCTTCTTTTCAGTTCAACAGCAACATCAAGAATGCTTTCGCCAGAAGAAATCATATCATCGATAATTAAAACGTCTTTACCTTCTACAGATGAACCAAGGAATTCATGAGCAACAATTGGATTACGTCCGTTAATAATCTTTGCGTAATCACGTCTTTTATAGAACATACCCATATCGATTCCTAGAACATTGGAAAAGTATACAGCACGTCCCATAGCTCCTTCGTCAGGACTGATTACCATCATATGATCACTGTCAATCTCTAAATCATCAATGTTTAATAATAAATGTTTGATGAATTGATAAGATACAGGAACGGTTTCAAATCCTTTGAGTGGAATTGCATTCTGTACACGTGGATCATGAGCATCAAAAGTAACAATATTATCAACGCCCATATTCGTTAATTCTTGTAATGCAAGAGCACAGTCAAGAGATTCTCTGCCAGTGCGCTTATGCTGTCTACTTTCATAAAGGAAAGGCATAATAACTGTAATTCTTCTTGCCTTACCGCCTACTGCGGCAATGATACGCTTAAGATCCTGATAATGATCATCAGGTGACATTCTGTTTTGATATCCACATAAAGAATAAGATAAGCTATAGTTACAAACATCAACCATAATATATAAGTCGTAACCACGAACTGATTCGTTAATAACACCTTTTCCTTCGCCTGTACCAAATCTTGGTGTTTGTGCACTTACAATATAAGAATCACTTTTATATCCACTAAATGCTAATGTTTCAGCGTGTGTATTTTGTCGTTGTTCGCGCCAATCCACTAAGTATTGATTGACTTTCTCACCTAATTTTGCACAGCTTATTGCTGGGATGATACCTAAAGTACCAACTGGAATTGTTTCTGTATGTCGTTCGTCGCGTGGCATTATTTGTTCCTCCATTGTGTTTTGTCATTTAATAAGATTTAATTACTAAGTATATTTTTGAATATTATTATTTATAATAATAACAAACATCATTAATATTATCATTAAAAATCCATAAGTCAAGAATTTTTTGAGTTATTGTTATTACGTTTTTCTACACGTATATCGCTGCCATGTAATTTCAACATAGTATAAGAACTAGAAATACGAGAAAAAATTCTTTCGGAATAATTAGAAGCTAAATCTCTAATCGATAAATTAGTCGAAATGATTGTTGACTTTTGTTTTAGAATCCGTTCATTCACACAGTAAAATAACTTTGAATTCGTAAAGGAATTACTTAGTTCAGTTCCTAAATCATCAATAATGAGTAAATCACAATCAATAATGTAAGTACTCATAGTTTCTCCTGTGTTGTTGAATTTATTATGCGAAAAGTCATGTTCTGCAAATATATCAAATAACTCTATAGCAGTTAAATAAATTACGCTATGAGAAGAACTTAAAATCTTACTAGCAATGCAATTTGATAGAAAGGTTTTACCAACACCTGTATCACCAAAAAATAAAAGATTATGAAATGAAGTATCAAAATTTTCAATAAAATCTTTGCATATTGTTAAAACTTTTTGCATATTATTGTAAGGTGTGAGACCAGTTGTGGAATCAACTGAATCTTTTGAATACCACTCAAAAGAAAAATTATCAAAATTCTCTTTTGATAAAATGTTTTTAAGATTTGACTGCAGATAAAATACATCGATCACTTTTTTCTTGAAACAAGAACATTGTTCTCCGTTGACGATGCCGGTATCTTTGCATAAAGGACAATCAAAGATTTCATCTAAATAGTCATTGGGATACCCCATATCCTTCATAAGGCTGATTCGTCTAGAAATCAAATCATTAAGTGTATCTTTATATTTGTCAAGCGCACTATTGCCTAACTGAATAATTAACGGAGCATTCGTAATTGAAATGTTAATGATTTCATCTTCCACTTCCTTAATTTTTGGACAAGCCGCATAAACTTCAAGCGTTCTTTCGTCAAGAAGGTGTTTGTTTTTGAGTTGGATTAAATTATACATACGCATAATTGCGTCATGCTGTGAATTCGTAAGTGCCATTATCGCTCCAATCTGTGGCGTTAGAGATATTTAGCTATTATTTCCTATTAGCTGCTTCTCAAGTTCATCAAAATTGTAGTCTCGCTGAGTGAAGTTATTAAACTTATTGGAAGATAAATTTGATGAGCCTGTTGTTTTTTGAGTTATGGTGCGTTCCTTTGAATTCTTTGATTGCACAAATTGTTCATCTAAAGACTTCAATTCACTTAATCGAGTAATATTCTTTTCCTTCCACTTTGAAAGAATGGAATCGGCATACTCAAAACTAGGTTGATGTGTTACTTGAATTGTTCTATTACAAGCTTCAATAATAATCTCGGAATCAAAGCAATAAACGTCATTCCACTTGTTTATATATTCCTGTTCACGGATTCCTAGGTTACGGTTACTGATACCAAATGCCTTCATAACACAATAATTGTTATTATTATGAAATGTAATTTCTTTTTTCGCTTGTGAGATACTCTCAATACCAGCATCTGCCCAAGATAAAGCAACTTTTTCGATGTAACGCATACTTTTATGTTCTTTTGACACGCAATACTCAATTAGATATTCGATTAAATCGGATGGAAACTTTAATGCTTCATAAAAATATATGATTGAATTCGTTTCGGTCGAAGTGAGTGTTTTTCCTAAATACTTCTGTGCTATGTATAGAAGCTGACTTAAATCATCTTTTTCAGCAAATTGTTTTAACTGGCCTGAAGTATACGTGGGTTTTGGTTTACGTTCAGCGATAGACTCTATTATAATGGGAACATCAATATTGGGTACATCATGGCTGATAGTATGGTTATTATTTGATGTACTATTAAAATCAGAACTATTATCAATGTTGCTATTA
>Ga0302165_10000544_pt1 | contig 13613 bp, 11 predicted proteins | sample I_Fen_E3_2_FD_193499 | JGI IMG/M metagenome (GOLD analysis project Ga0302165, IMG submission 193499) | Peat permafrost microbial communities from Stordalen Mire near Abisko, Sweden - I_Fen_E3_2 | ecosystem: Environmental > Terrestrial > Soil > Wetlands > Permafrost | place: Sweden: Abisko...
GGTCTTATTCTTTAGATAATCTAGCTTGCCATTAACATTTCTAAAAATTAATTTATAAGCATATAAATATTGATAATCTAAACCATATTTATTTTCAAAAAATGAATTTAATTTCTTATCTCCATATTTATTATCTCCAATTATAGGATTTCCCAAATGTGCTAAATGGGCTCTTATTTGATGACTTCTTCCTGTGATTAAATTAATATCTATAAATGAATATGCACCATTAGTTTCTACAGTACTAATTTCCATTGCTATTTTTTTAGAATTCTTAACTTCTGTATCATGTATTGTTGATATATTAGTTTCAATATTCTTTAATATGTATGCTTCATAAAGCCCATCTCTTATTTTACCTTTTGTTAAAGTATAATAATGCTTTCTTATTTCATCTTCTCTAATCGCTTCATTTATACACTTTAATCCTTCATAACTCTTTCCAAAGATAATTACTCCAGATGTATTTCTGTCTAGTCTATTACATGCTGCTGGAATGAATGTTAATTCATTTTCTGGTATATAATCTCCTTTATCATTCAAATATGAAAGAACATAATCAGTAAGTGTTGGTTCTTTACTAGTATTACTATCTGAATGAACTAATACATTTACCCATTTCTCAAGTATTAACATATTTTCATCTTCATATGCAATTTTAATCCCTTTTGGATCAACTTTAATAAACTTTTCTGTTTTATCTTCTTTTTTACTTTGTATGTATTTAATTTCTACTATGTCTCCTTCTACCAAGAAGTACTTTTCATTTTGCTTTGCACCATTTACTCTTATATCTTTTTTTCTTAAAGCTTTAAAAATTGCACTTAAAGGTACATCCTTTAATAACTTTCTCAAAAATTTATCTAATCTTTGACCGGCTTCATTTGGTCCTATTTCTATTTTCAAATATAATCACTCCTAATTTTTTTTCAATGCACAATTGCTACCCTTTAGTGTACCCTATGATCACTCAACAGTTGACAATTGTGGTACAATTCCCTTTGGAAATTGTATTGTTTTATGTATAAATGCCAATGCATTTCTTATTTTTCAAGTTCTGAAATAACGTGGTCATTCATTGTGCATTGTACCTTGTAAATTGTACATTGTCAATTTTAACTACTTTGTTAAATAGTTAAATGCTGCTAAAGTCTGAATAGAAACTCCAATTGTGAGACACTCTTCATCTATGTTAAATAAATTGCTATGAGCAGGTTCTGTAGTTTTCTTTTCCTTGTTTCCCGATCCTAAAAAATAAAATGCTGATGGTCTTTCATTTGCAAAGTATGCAAAGCTTTCAACTCCCATCTTAGGTGCTCTTTGTTCTAAAACATTTTCTTTCCCTAAAACGTCACTTGCACTATCATGTATTAAATCTACAAATTCATCATTATTATAAAGACAAGGATAACTTTCATCCACCTTTATTTCTGCCTTGGCCCTTGACATAGTTGCAATTCCATCTACAATTTCATTTAATCTTTTTATAGCAAATTCTCTATCTTCCTTTGTCATAGTTCTAATCATTCCACTTAAAGTAGCTTCTCCTGGAATAATATTTTGAGCTGTTCCTGAATGTAAAGTTCCAACAGTTATAACAATTGGATTTACAGGTGCTATTTCTCTGCTTACTATTGTTTGAAGAGCTATTACAATGTGACTTGAAATAACTATCGGATCAACAGTTGTATGAGGCGATGCTCCATGTCCTCCTTGACCTGTTATTTTTATACTAAATGGATTTGATGCCGCATTAACCACACCTTTTTTTATCTTTATAGTCCCACATTGGGTTTCTTCATCCACATGAAGCCCAAGAATACAATCAACCTTTGGATTTTCTAGTATTCCTTCACTTATCATAGGAGTTGCTCCACCTGTAGTTTCCTCTGCTGGTTCAAATAACAACTTTACAGTTCCTGAAAACTTATCTTTATTATTATTTAATAGCTTTCCTACTCCCATAAGTATTGTTGTATGAGCATCATGGCCACAAGCATGCATCTTACCCTCAATCTTAGACTTAAATTCACAAGTTTTCATATCTTTAATTGGAAGTGCATCTATATCTCCGCGTAGTGCTATAGTTTTATTATTCCCTTCTTTTGTCCCTTTTATAATTCCACATACTCCTGTTTTTGCTACTTCAATATAAGGAATTTCATTTGCTTTCAAGAAATCTTTAATAACTTTAGATGTTCTGACTTCTTCAAATCCAAGTTCAGGATGTTCATGCAAATCTCTTCTTATTTCTATAAGTTCATCTTTTATAAGCTGTGCTTCTTTTTTTAAATCTATCACTTTCTTGTTACCTCCATAATTTGGTTTAAGCACGTAAAAAACATAACAAGTCAAAGATGCCATGTATATTTTGCATCAGACAAGTTTCAATGTGCCTTATTTTTAAAATAAATTATTTATATTACAAATTTAATTATTAACTAAATTTAAATAGTACTCCAAAAAACTTCTATTATATCACCATCTTTTATTTTTGTTGTATATGATGATTTTTCTTCATTTAAGCTTAAATTAATTATTCCCTTTGCTATTGTTAAATCAAAATCTATATAATCAAATATATCTACAATTATGTATTGTGATTTCCCCTTTAATGTTGTATTTTCTCCATTTATATTTACTGTTATACTAGGAAATTCTTCTTTAATAGTTGCTATTTCTTTCTCAGCTACTACATCAATTTTTTCCAAGTTATTTATACTATCAATTACTATACTTTCATCATTATTATCTTCGCTAGTATTTTCTATTTGCTTTTCTAAAACCATGCTATCTTCTACAACTTGAATTTCTTCAGACTCTTTAATTTCTTTGATAAGATGATCTCCCTCTGGAATTTCATAATTATCTTCTAATAGAATTTGATCCTTTAATAAGTTTACATCTTCTTTTAATACATATTTCTTAAAATCACTCACATTACATGGTAAAAATGCTTTTATTTCATCAACATTGTTTATTACATAGTCTAAATCTTTTCTTTTTCCATTAACAAGTATTACTGGATCAATATTTATAATTTCTCCATCTAAATAAATTGAAATTGAATTTACATTTCTAATGTGCTCACATAATCTTGGAGCTGCATCTTTTCCATTTTGTGCATATTCTAATATAATATTATCATTTGCTTTAATTTCTGTTTCAAGAGTGGCTTCTTCTGCATTAATTGTAATTTTAGCATTAGTTCCATATTCACCAAAAACAATTCTTTTACATCCATTGTAATTAAATCTAACACTTTTCCCATTTTTGCTTATTAATAATGAAGGATTTATTCCAGCTTGAAGTAATACATCCATTATAGTATGTTTATGAGAATTGAATAAACTAATTGGATCATTGTTTAAAACAACATCAATAAAATCATTACCTAAGCTTCGTATTGCAGTTAAAGCTATTCCAAGAACAGTTACTCCAGCTGAGCCCAATATATTATCGGAAATACATTCTGTAACCGCTTGTCTGTCTTTAATTGCAATTCTTTGAGGTGGCAATTTCAACTTATCCGCAATTGCTTCTAAAATACCTGGTGTATGTGCTCCACCGCCTACTAAAAATACAGCACTGGGAGCTTTACCACCATTTAACTCTATAATCTTCTTAGAAATTTCTTCTGACGTTTTATTAATAATGGCACTAACTAATTTAAATACATTTTCTGATAATATTGTGTTTTCCATTCCCAAAACATCAATATATGTTACTTCTTTTTCTTTACCTATAGTTCTTTTTATATCTTCAGCAGTATTAAAATCAACTAAATATTCTTGAACAATAGCTTCCGTAATTTCATCACCAGCCATTGGAACCATACCATAAGCTGAAATACTTTCTTTAGAGCTTATGGCTATATCTGATGTACCAGCCCCTATATCTACTAATGCAATATTTAAAAGTCTTAAGTTCTTTGGTATTGCAGCTTCCATGGCTGCTATGGGTTCTAGTGTTAAATTTACAACTTTTAAATTAACCTTATTCATTACTGAATAAAGAGAATCAATTACAGACCTTGGCAGAAATGTTGCAATAACTTCTGATCCAATATTTTGACCTTTATGACCAATTAAATTAGATATTAAAAACCCATTTAAATAAAAGCTTTTTACTGAATATCCAACACAATATAATTTGCCTTCAGTTGTAGCTGCTATTTCTTCTTCTGCTTTTTTTACAGCGCTTAATTCAAGACTTCTTACAATTTCTTTATCTACTTCTTCATCTTCATTAAGTTCAATATCTGCTCTTACATCCACTGTTCTTAAAAATCTTCCAGCTGCTGCAATAGATACTTCATTTAGTTGTATTTGAAGTTCTTCTTCAAGATAAGCTTTAACTTTTTGAACAACTGATGCAACTAAAGTAATATCATGTATTTGACCATCTACCATAGCTCTTTCTTCATGTTCTAAATATTTTTCACATACAACGTGAAACTTCTTATCTTTTATTATACCTACTGTTCCTATAATAGATCTTGTTCCTATATCTAAGGCAAAAATTATATCTTTTTGATTAAATCTTCTTAATTCCATATAAACACAACCTTTATTGCTTTATTTCCACTTTGTTCACACTTTAAATTACATAAATCTACTATAAATTATATATTATAAGCTAACTTCATACAATGACTTAAAATATATTTACCTTTTTTCTATAAATGCCAATTTGTTTACTTATCGCTTGTCCTCTGATAAAATAATATGGGCATTGGAAATGAGCTTTTAATTACACTTAGATATTTAGCTACTAAAATGGATATGAAACTAGCCAAACTTATTAAAAGGTGGGATAATATGCAAAATAGATCTAATACTTCTTTACTTAAAACTGCTTACTTGGATGCTTATCGTTCAACAGAAGCTTGTTTAATGCAACATAATTTTAGTTTTTTATTATCAAGAAATATAGAAAATCAAGTTTTTGATATAATGCTTACAGCGCAAAATCAAAAAGTTCCAGCTAAAAAACTAGAATGTCATAAAGATTTGAATAAGTTTTGTGATGATTTAATATATAAATATAATCAATCCGTTTCAGTTATGCAACAAATTATTGAAGGAATATTTACTTTTTCACTATTGATTTTCTTTTTTACCTTACTAGATTTAGTATTTGAAAAAGGATTATTAATAAGTACATTAATAACTTGTTTATTAATATTTATAGGATATTTTATTTCCGCTACGATTTTAAGATATAAAAGAAATTGTAATTCTAAAATACGTTCACTTTTGATTTTTGGAATTGTGATAATTCCATTTGTGTTAATGTCTTTCCTAAAAACCAAAATTGCTTTTTTAACTGAAGTCTTTCCATTTACTAATAGTTTATTATTAATGTTATTAGCATGTGGCTTTACTGTAATTACTTTTTTAACACTTTCAAAGAAATACGACTTATTTATATTTTTAAAAAGTAATTAAAATCTACACCCAAATTGGTGACTGTCAGCTAATTAAATTTAAAAAATATTTAATTAGCAATTTTAAACACCCAATTTTCAATATCAATTGAAAATTGAGTGTTATTCATTATTTAATATGATTCATCATAAGTTGCACTTATTGTTTCTTGCTCAATTATGTGACCATCCATAGCTTTAAATAATTCATTTACAAAAAATCCATCTTGCAAATCTAATTTTGTATCAAGAGCATAAACATTAATATGATATTTATGAGTTTTATCTGGTGGAGTCATTCCACCATAACCTATGGCATTTTCTTTATTAAACCCATATACTGCTCCATACCAACTATTTACACCTTGCAGAAAATCTTCAGCATTTATACTTTCATTTTCTTTGATTTCATTTTTCGTAAGATTTGCAACAGCCCAATGTATCCATGAAAATCCACATACAGGTATTGCATCTTTATCTTCAATAAATATACAATATGAAACTGTATTTTTCGGAGCATCTTCAATATTTATTGGCATAGAATTAGTTGGCATATACCCATGATCAAATTCTTGTTTAATTTCACCATGTTTATTTTTAAACACTTGTCCTCTTTTACCATACTTATCTTGGATAACATCATTTACAATAGCGGAACTTGTTATCTTCATAATTTTCTTCCCCTTTATAATTTATTTCTGCAGTAGCTTAAAAAACATTTTTATAGCGTCCCTTTGGAATATCTAAATTATAAATTAGTAATAGTTAATCGTAAATTACCCACTTTTTTGTATGTATGCAAAAACTCCTCATGCTGCATTTTGGGCACATATTCTTCCCCCTATATATGGTAATATTCTTCAGCTTATTTTCTGAAATATGACTTAATCTAAACCAATAATATATTTTTGAACATATATAGTCACTTTATTTTTAATCTTTATAAATTTTAATATGCCTAAGCATTTTTATTTTTTATAATAATATCATTAATCTTTAATTCTTTATCACATTTCACAGTAAAAATCATTTGTGGGCAAGGCGCACTTTCTATGGCTTCACCATTTTCTTTTTTCATATCTTCGAGTTTTATAATCCGATTGTCCCCTTTTATAGCTAAAACTTCTACTAAATCTCCATTATAAACTTTATTTCTTTGCTGAATAGTTGCAATATGAGTTTGCTTATTATAATCTTTCACAATACCTATAAGATCATAGTTTTGTATATATGCTGAGCTTTCATAATTTTGTCTTGTTTCTTCATCAAAATAAAAACCAGTTGTATATGGTCTATGGCTAGGTTTCATAAGATCTTCCATCCATTTAGGTTTATATTTATAATTTTTAGGATCTTCTATGTATTTATCAATGGCTTCTCTATAGGCTTTTACTACAGATGCCACATAATATGAACTCTTCATTCTTCCTTCAATTTTAAGAGAGTTTATACCTGATTCAATAAGTTCTGGAATATGTTCTATCATACATAAATCCTTTGAATTCATAAAATAGATTCCATTATCACCTTCATTAACTTTATGATAATCTCCTGATTCTCTTTCTTCAAATAAATGATATTTAAATCTGCAAGGCTGCGTACAAGTACCTCTGTTAGAATCTCTACCAGTTAAATAATTTGATAATAAACACTTACCAGAATACCCCATACACATAGACCCATGTACAAATGCTTCTACTTCACAAGCTTCTGGCAATTCTTTTCTTAATTTTTTTAAATCATTAATACTCATTTCTCTTGCTGCTACAACTCTTTTGACTCCAATCTTGTGCCAAAATAAAGCAGATTTGTAGTTTAGATTGTTAGCTTGAGTGCTTAAATGTATTTCAAGATTTGGTACCACTTCTCGTGCTATACTAATAATTCCTGGGTCAGCAATAAGTACAGCATCAACACCAATCTCATATAATTCACTAAGATATTCTTCTATTCCTACTAAATCTTCATTATGTGGAATTACGTTTAATGTAACGTGAACTTTTTTTCCTCTTGAATGTGCAAATTCAAGTCCTTCTTTTAATTCTTCCATTGTAAAATTATCTGCTGCTGCTCTTAAATTCAATTTATTTCCACCAAGATATACTGCATCAGCACCAAAATTTATAGCAGTTTTAAGTTTCTCTAAATTTCCTGCTGGTGCTAGAAGTTCTGGCTTATTCATATTTTATTTCTCCTTATCTCTTAACTAAATAACATTATAATAAATAATACTATAACACATTTATAGTATTATAGTATTATTCATATATCAATAAGTAAAAAATTCATCTGTGCTAGTACAAAAGATCAAACTTGTTTAGTTTCACTATTTACAAATGCCATCAATACTGCAATGAATTCCCATTTCAGACTTCGAATTATTGTTTTTATATTCCTCGTCAATGGCTATATCATATCTTAAACCATATTTCTCTAATATTATCCTTTTGCCCATTTTCAATCATATAATTAATTCCTATCTCCTGTAAAATCTCTAAACATTCTATCATCTTTGTTCCTTTGCTAGGTGTTAAGAAATATTCTACCCTCAATGGATATCCCTCATATTTAATTTTATCCACTAATCCAAATTCAATTAATTCTTTAATATGTTGAAGTAGCATTTTTTGAGTTATGCCATTTATATCTTTTTCAAGTTTAGCTAATGATGTTCTTCCAAGGCGCAACCGCCAAAGAATAATAGGTTTCCATTTTCCTTTTATCATATCATGAGCTAGTTCTAGAGGACATGTAACTTCTCCCCTTAATATCATATATTAAACATCTCCTTTACTAAACAAATTAAATATATATGTCTGAAAATTCAATATTCACTGTTTCATTACTATCTTTTTCGTAAAGTATGTGTTTTCCCATTTTACAGGACAGTTTGTTATCTTCACTAGTAAGAGGAAGGGTTACTAAAAATTCGGTTCCCTCATTAAGTTTACTTTTACAAGTTATAGTACCTCCTTGAATTTCTACAAGAGATTTTACAAGGGATAGACCTATACCGCTACCTTCATTTTTTCTAGATAAACTTGCATCAACCTTTTGGAATCTCTCAAAAATCTTTTCCTGCATTTCTTCTGGTATACCTATGCCGTCATCTTTTACACTAATAGTCAGGCTATGTGGATCTGCTTTATAAATATAAACCTCAATAGTACCATTTTCTTTTCCATACTTTACAGAGTTAGATAATAAATTCAGCATAATTCTTTCAATTAAATTAGCATCACAATTGAAATATAATTCTTCCATTTCCGTATCAAAAACTACATTCATTTTTCTATTTTCTGCATAAGTTGTAATTGACAATGTTATATTTTCAATTACACTTATAATGTCTTGTATTACAAATAATGGTTTGAAAAAACCTGCTTCTATTTTAGATATGTCAATAATATTGTTAACTAATCTTATTAATCTTAAACAGTTTTGTTTAACTATTTTGTTATATTTTGTCATATCCTCTATGGTTAAATCCTTATAATAGTTCATTTGCATTTGTAAAACAGAATAAATAACGTTTATTGGAGTTCTTAACTCATGAGATATATTTGTGAAAAATTCATTTCTTTCTTCTAATAAATGATGTTCATTAATTACTTCCTTCTTATTATAATCAATGCAGTTAGATAATACATTCAATTTATTATGTATACATTTAGCCATAATCTTGCAAGAGCCATAGCCACATGCTGAACAGTTAATATTTCTTGACTCCTCCGTAATCTTGTTCATCTTAACAAATATTTCCTCATATTGTTTATTAGAAGGTTCGACTAGATCATTAACAATAATCGTTTTATCATATAATCTTTTAAAATCTTGAAGTTTTAGATTTTTATCGAAATAGTCATATAACCAATTAATTTTCTTGCGAACTAGTTTTCCTCCCTTATCTGTTTTTTTTATATTCTTTAACTTATGAAATTTATAGTCAACCTCATCTATAGTGGTGGAACTTTCATATTTATTACAGGTGCCTGTACCAAAATTACAACCATAAGAACAATTTAGTATGTCTACAACTAAAGGTACTTGTTTGTTGTTCTTTACATTGTTATTATAGTCTTCAAGGTATTTATAAGCATGATGCGGACCGTTTATTTGTCTTATCCAAGCATCTTTTATATGTATCTCAATATTTTCCTTAAGTCCTCCTGGTCTACTGAAAAGAAACCCTAAACTACATCCTATATCATCAAATTTACTTTCTTCATATTGAGATAAATCGATATGCTTAGCTTCTAAATATTCTGTAAGTTTTTTAAAGGTTACATTGTATTTTATATAACCATACGTATTTATATCATTAATTTCATCGGCTTTTGCTACACATGGTGATAAAAATGCAATATCATCATGTATATTTGCATAATTTTTCATATAAATAGCTGTACACATCATTGGACTATGTACAGGTGCAAGTTTATCAATTAATTCTGGTTGATATTTTTGTATGTAGTTAACAATTGGAGGACAGGGCTGAGCTATTATTGTATTTAAGTTGTCTTTTTTCATTGTTCTTAAATATGCCCAAACAGTTATGTCAGCACCAAAGGATACATCATAAATAAGATTTACTCCTAGATTTTTTAAGTAACCTAATAATTTTTTATATTCATTAAAATTTACCATAAGAGATGGAGCAGCAATTACTGATAATTTCTTTCCCTCAGATAGATCTAGAAAGAATCTTTCTGTATCATCTTTGTATTCTCTAGCATTATGATCACAAACTTTAATACATTTTCCACAATGAATACATTTTTCAGTGTTTACTTTTATTTTATTATTTCCATCAACAAGGTACGCAATATTAGCACCCGTAACGGGACAATTAGTGATGCATTTATTACAACCTACGCACTTTTCCTCATTTAAGTATATTTGTTCTACAAAATTGTACATTAATAATTCCTCCTGAAAGGTATTGAGTTTTAATTGGCATTATTCCAGGCTTGCCTAAAGATAACATAAACTACTTTGCAATATTTACTGTGTTTTTTAGACATATCTATCCTTAACTCCCTAATATAATAGTATATTCACTTTTTATAGTTATATTTCATTACAAAATAATACTAATTGTAGCCATAATTATATCACTTATGGTTATAAAATAAAAACATTCTTACTTCTTTATGAAAATCCTTTTAAAGATTGGTTATACACTAAGGATTATTGGTATTATTTAGATTCTAATGGTCATATGAAAACTGGTTGGATAAAGTCTAATGGCAAGTGGTACTACTTAAATGAATATGGTGCTATGTTACAAACTACAACTTTTAATGGATATACTTTAGATTCAAATGGTGCTTGGATTTATTAGTAATATCTTTAGGAATTTAAATTGTTTATAATTTATTAAGATTAAGTTTATAAATTTGTCACACACCTGTAACAGTAGTAACTTATAATAATAATTGTAAAGTAGTTAAAGCATTATTATTTACCCCTATTAAAAATAGTTTCTAGAATGACTTACGCCCCTAAGTAAGTCATTCTTTTTTATTTTATAGAATTGTTATTAATTTGGAGCGTCTTTAATCTTAACTTTGCTAGAAAAATCACACCATCCCTACATCAAATTTTTACTTAATAGGAGATAGTATGTACGTTTGTTCTTTTGCGTTTAATATCTATCATTCAGTCTTAGGCACATGAAAATAAATAACAAGTCCAAAGTTGCCATGAATATTTTTCATCAGGCAAGGAGACGAATTGCCCTCATAGCGGGCCTATTAGGTCAATTTGCCGACGCAGCATGATGGAAAATAGGCTGGCAAATGGACTTGTTATTTTTTTGATTGTGCCTTATCAAGATTTCTATTCTTTATGCCTAAAAAAGGACTGCTATTAAAATAAGCAATCCTTTTATGAATATAAGTTCTATACGTAATAATCTGTAATTATATTACTTTTATTAATATTAATTTAGCTTGTACATTTTTAATATTAAGTACTTTAAGTATTAAGTTTTTATTGTTTTATTTCACTTGTTTATCTTGATTCATTAAAGATGATATGTCCATTATATTACCACCACTACCCATAACTATAGGAGTTTTACCATCCCATTTATCTAAGAATTTAGATTGTAAAATACTTTGGTCTATTGATTTAGATAATGCTTCATTTGCCTTAGCTTGACCTTCTGCTTGAGTAATCTTAGCTTCTGCATCAATCTTAGCTTTTTCTGCTTCTAATTTAGATGTTTCTAATTCTTGTTGCTTGTTGATTCTAGTTTGAATAGCTTGTGATGTTGCATCATCTAATCCTATTCTTGAAAAGTTTACAGAATCAATTACAATACCATAGTCATCAAAATTTTGTTTAGTATGTGCTAACACTTTTGCATTTAATTCAGCACGTTTTTCTCCATAAATATCTATTACACTAAATGTACTACTCACTTCTGCTGTCCATGCTTTCATTTTACCTCTAATAAATGTATTCTCAATTGTTTGACCATCTTGTCCTTTAAATTTTGTAAAAGTTTGTGGTAATTTATCTGCATCAAAATGATATGAGAACTCAAGATCAACATTTACTGTTTTGCCATCTGATGTAGGAATTGAGAATGAATCATCTCCACTTGAACCTTCTTTTGCATCTTTAGATAAATATGCTTGTTCTGTTGCTACTGAATATTGTCTTACCGAAGATAAAGGAGATACAAATTTTAATCCTTGAGATAATACTTGATCTCTTATTCCTCCATCTAATGAATATACAATACCTACATATCCTGCTTTAATTGTATGTGCTGACATTATTCCACAAACTAAAACACCTACTAATACTACTCCTGAAACAATTGCCCCTATCATTTTACTTTTCATTTTTTATTTGCTCCTTCTTTTATGTATCTTATTTAAATATATTCTTTATTTTGTTAATTATATTATTTATAAAAAAATTCCCTATCTTGTCAGCAAAATTTAAACTCAATAACCATATAATAATTACTATCATTGCTATTATTATATATAATACCATTTATACTTCTCCTTTATTATGTTTTAAATTTACTTTTATTTCTTTTAGCACATTTTTAATTTCATACATTCTAGTTTCTAACTGATCACTTTCCTTATCAATTCTTTCCTTCGTAGAATTAAATAATATATAAACAATATTCTTGTTAATACTTTTTTAGATTTTAAGTTAAATTTCAAATAATTAAAAACAAGAAGGAGAGTTTATTAAAAATTATTTTACTACTTGTACTAAAAATAAACAAGCATGACCTGAAATAAATTTCTATTACTTCAAACCATGCTCATAAAATCTATCATTCAACCTTCTGTATTAAATTATTATCCAGCAACACCTTCAAAGAAAAGCTCCTAATAGTATTACCAAAACTTATTGTTATTTTATCGTCCTTAAATTCTTCTATCTCTCCCATACAATAAGCCTCACATTAATTAATCATAATTTAACTGGTTATAATATAATATATACAAAAAGACATATACTGCCTGTATATGCCCTTTATAATAGATATTATTTACACTTATTCAATTTCATCTTTCTATTCTTTTTACTCAATACATTTAACTGATCATATTTAATTTAATAATTTAATTGAAGTTTGTATTCTACTCATAATACATTTCCCTTCTATTTATGCATTTAAAGTTGACTTTTGCCTATATAATAATATTCTTTTTTTATTTAATGATTTTAATTCCAGTTCTTGCTGGAATAGTTTCGTAGATATATTTAGCATTCTTCACAGAAAGTCTAACACATCCATGAGATACTGCTTCACCTAATCGACCATCTATAACTTGTCCTTTTTCATTATAAATGACACTATGAAATAGATAGTTTCCGCTTATTTGCGTAAAATACTTTACATATGTTTCATCTATCTTTAGGTGTTTACCTTTTAATCCACTATTAAAATTTCCTTCTATAGTTGGACTTTCAGTTGCTCCTATATTACAAGTGAATACTTTTATATTTACCCAAGAATTATTCTCCTTATGATAAATATACACTTGTCTTTGTGATTTACTTACAGCTATGAAGTAATCTGTATCTAAATTCATTTCATTTGAATTTATTTCTTTTGAATTTAACTCATATTTTATCATTTCATTTACGTTCATTACTTTAGCTGTTTTCGTTTCGTTTTCAATCTTTGAATTTGTAGTATTTG
>Ga0302165_10000546_pt1 | contig 13593 bp, 3 predicted proteins | sample I_Fen_E3_2_FD_193499 | JGI IMG/M metagenome (GOLD analysis project Ga0302165, IMG submission 193499) | Peat permafrost microbial communities from Stordalen Mire near Abisko, Sweden - I_Fen_E3_2 | ecosystem: Environmental > Terrestrial > Soil > Wetlands > Permafrost | place: Sweden: Abisko...
TCCAAAATTAGTTGACGATACGGGAAAAGAGGAAGAAATAAGCGGCGAACTCATTTGCTTATCATAGAACAATTGAATGTTTAGTTTCGAACTGAAAACATAGTCTGCTATTACTTTTAGGGTCAATAATTTATTTCCACTAGAAGCTTGAGTCAGATTGCTATCAATCTTTCGTAGAAGTGTTTTAATGTCTTTATAAGACAAATCTGCACTTAATTTCAAATCGTTTTTAATGGTAGTTTGCTTATCGTTTTTCAATTTAAGAATAACATCAAAATCCTTGATAACATAGCCCATTCCTACCACATATTCATCGCTAGCTGCTTCAACCAATTGTGTACTCGACAAATTGAGAGCCAGGTTGCGTTGCTTACGATATTCCACCTTACCGGTCATACTGTTATTCATTGCCACATTTACTCCTATAAGCGGACTAAATTGCTCGGTCAACGAAACAGTTGAAATATCATAAGGAGATGACATTATCGGATTATTGGTTTGCACATCGCGCACATAACCAAGTGCACTATTATCGCCACCAACACCTTCCCAGGTAGAGAATGAAGTATACGCCCCCACACTATAACGACAAGTGTAAGCATGCGTAAGGCTCACCGATCGGAAATGATTCTTAACCCATGGCAAACGTGACAGACCATCGTAACTAATTCGCCAGTTGGGCAAAACGCTCAACAACGACAGAAACGGATTGGTACTCATCGAGTTTGCATCCCGTCCGGTATAAGCAGCCAGGAAAGCAGGTATTAACACGTCAGCCGAATTTTCGGAATAACCTGTATTGGCATTAGCTACTGACCCAAACTCTTTACCTGCATAAGACGGAATATCTTTGAAAAAACCACTACTTGGATAAAAAGTACCTACATATTGTTTATTTAACCTGTTTTGTATAATCTTTCTATTGGCTAAAAAAGTATTGAACACTTCTGAATTATAATTTTGGTTGGCTGTTCCCATTGGTTTAAAGGCTGTGGAAAGTGCCACCAACGTAATATTATAACTACCTGTAAAACTTGTTGGCATTCCGTCAAACATGTATTGAATAGTTGTGTTATCAGCGGTATAGCGTTTAGCACTTACATCTATTTTAAACCCAGGCAGAGGTTCAAGTATGGCTTTAATATCCAGATCGGATGTAAATGCGGTAGTGGCAGGATTGACAATACTTTTATCGTTCACCAACCAGCCATTATCCAACGCTCTTTGAAGCAGTTTTTTATCCTGAAATCCAAAAGCAAAAGCATATCCGGGTGCGTTCATCTGAGAACCGACCGCACCATATTTTTTCTGACCAAGGAAAACCGGCTCAGGTAAGAAACCCGGTAACACAGTACTGTTCGACTCACGATAAGTAAAGCTTGCACGGCGCACCATCATCAACATACGAGCCACAAAATCAACAGTTTTCGCGCTTGCCGTTTGTTCATTTGGATCCTGACTAACGATAGTAAGCATGACACTGTCAACATCTATCTGAGGTGTTATTTCAAGCGAACCGGAATTCTTTGGTTTGTAAGACAGCAACATAGGTCTGCCCAACTTGTCAGCAGCCTTAAACATAAACTTATCACTGCCTAAGCGGTGATTAACGATAATCGGTTTGTTTTTTTCCAACCGTACCATCTGATTATAGGTCTTAGATTGAAATTTTGATTTATTTGTATTCGGCTGAGTAGCAAACCTTCGATTTACATCCTTCAGATATTTTGATTTATTGTACAGACTTTCAAAGTTGAAAGTTCCGTCGAATTGCCATGCTCCCATGCTGGTAGCAATATTACCCAACTGACTTTTACCCGTCACTTGAGCCATTCTGTTCCAGTCGTAGGTAGAATTATAGTTAGCATTGGCTGTAACCCAATCGAATATAGGGATTTTATTGATTGGCAAAACCCATGAGGCAGAAAACACCTGCTGATAAGCGTAAGGTGTACCCAACTTACGGATATTTGACCAAACCGCATTGCGCCATGTTTTGTAATTATCGGGGTTGACCTCAGGCGATTCGTAAGGCTCAGCAATATTGGCATTCATGGCCGATTGGAAACTAAACTTCAGCGAACGGGTTAAATCGTACTTAATATCGAAGTGCCTGTTCCACATAAAATCACGACTGGAAGTCATATCTAATGGCTGAACGGGACCAATTGCTGAAGCAGCTGCATTTAAATCGCGTAATTTTACCTGCGAATATTGTCTGTTCATATTCGTATTCAGACTCAACGAGGTAGGTAAATAGTTCAGATTAAAATCTTTTACTATTTTCAATATCGGGCTACTGAGTGCCTTGACGTTTTTAAATGGTTGCCAGGGTGTAGGGTTAAACGAGAAATTGTAGTCGATAGCTGCTCGTTGATCCTTTACCAGATTTTCCTCCACATCCTGACTATGCTGTTTTGTTTCATTAAACGCATAGCTAAACGACACATTAGCCGGGTCGTAGAACTGCGGAGTTTTACTTTTTATGTTTACTCTGGCACCCGATATATTGAAACTTTTGGTCGTTACCACCGATTGAGTCATTGATTTCAACGAATCCCTATCTGCCTTATTATCCATACTTGCCAGTGCATCTTTCAGCTTAATATCCTGATCGAGTGGATTGTATTTTGGGGACAAAGTCTCGTTGGAATACGAGAAATAGGCCGGAATCTGAATTTTGGCTTTTTCAGGCAAAAAACGACCCAGTTCCAATGCTGTGGAGAAATTCATTTGATATAAATCATCCAAACGCCTGTTCATCACATTACTCTCAATACCTCCAAATCCGGCAGATTCTGTACGACCTGAGATATTTACATTCCCTATATCTGACAATCCTACCGCCAGGTTTCCCATGGCAGCCCAACCACCCGACTCGTCAAACTCGGACATGCGCAACTCGTTCACCCAAATTTCTCCGGATTTTACATCGCCCCTCACCTCTCCTTTCACACTTCGTACACCAATCATAATGGTTTGCACTTCCGACAATGACGGATTACCCTTCACCGTGATTTTATTTTTCAGTTTTGCAGGATCGGTATCATTGACTGTGTATGGGATTGTGTTTCCAACGCCTGTCACATTATTTTGCCTGTCAACATTTCTTTTTAATTTCGCATTGGTAAGCGACGTAAAAGGAAAATCAAACATATTCTCGGGATACCAAACAGTTTCGCGTTTAGAATTATCTCCTCCATCGTAGCTTCCCGGAGGAGTTAATCGTAGTGGGATTTCATATTCATAGTAATTATTGATCATATCTGATCCTATACGGATGAAACATGACAACTGATTATCTTGCAAGTTGGTATTATCGTTCATTAGTTTCTCAGCATGCACAAACATTTGCAGGCGTTTGTACTGACGCATATCGTAATTCGTATTTTTATATACAGCGCGAGCATCACCTGGCGAAAGATCATTCACCCGCAGAAGCATTGCCTGCTCATTAAGTTGCAGTATTTGTTGCTGACCCGGATCGGTCTCACGCGTTACACCCGGAGGCAACACGTAGTTGACCGGTGTTTTGCTACTATTTTCTTCAATATTCACAGCCTGAATTTCTAACTTGCCATCAGAAATAGGCAATGTACCTGTGGCATAGAGCGGTTTATCAAAATTACGCCACTCGCCTCGCACCAAATCCATGGTGGCAAAACGTAAATGTGTTTCTTTTTCGAAATTAGTAAGGAACATTCGAATGAAGCGGATAGATTTAAAATTACGAATGCTTCCTATTTTTTCGTCGTATTGCCGAACCGGAATTTTAAACTGATACCATTTAACCGGTGTAGGAACTCCATTTTTGAGTGTTGGCGTAGAAGTTACAATGTCCGTAATATGATTATCACCAATATTCATCGAGGCTTTATTTAAACGAATGCGGTATTGGTAGTACTTTTCGTATTCATTCAACGTATTATCCTGATTTATATCTTCCTGATCGGGCAACGAAGTAGCCGACGTGCCATAAATATCGTTAGACGTTGTTTCGGGCGAGTTACCTTCAACGCCGTTATAATGTTTGTAGCGGGTCAACACATCGAGTTTTTCATCATCATAATCACTCCCACGATAGAAATGGTAATTATCGCCGGCGGGGTCGTTTATTGGCGAAAACGGATCGGCCTGAAAGCGTTGTTTAGCATCAGGTGATAGCTTTGCACTAATGCCCGTAACATAATCTTTGTAGGTCGAAAACTTAAATTCGTTGTCGGTCGACAGTCCATCCAAACCTACATCCTGATTTTTTCTGGCACCGGCAGCATTATCAAACGCACTGACCGTGGATTGAATTCTAGGAACAACGCCCCATTTCGTACTTTCGGTTTTACTCAGGTCACCATCCAATGGAAGTCCGTTTTCGAATGATTTCTTTCCATCCTTAAGGATATCTTCGCTAACATCACCCAAGTTAAAGTACAAATCGCCACCTTTGTCGCTATTTGATTTATCGTTAATAAATGGATCCATCAGCCAAAATTCAATGTATTCAATGTTCGATGTTTCGAAATCGCTCGCACTGGCATCTAATTTACGCATAACCCCCCCCCAACGGTTTTTAGGATTTGCAAGTGTTCCATCGGCATTCATCCCTGCCACGTCAAGGTTATAAGGTCCGCGTTCGGTTGGATAATACGATAAATTCAACACCGTCATCCGCGAAGTTTGTCCTTGAGGCGTTTGTCTGTTTGGGAAAATTTCCTGTTCGACCACGGTACGTGTCAAATGATTTGATTGTGCTTCGTCAGTTCTTAAGTATTGCGGTGTAGCACTTACATTAGAATTAAATATCGGATCGACTATATACCATGACATCAGCGCACGGTTCTTACCGTATTCCACGTCATTGCTTTTGGCAGCTTCTGGGAACAACGCATTTGCGCCGGGGTTATAAGGTGTGCTGGCCAAATACCAACTAAACGGATAATGAATATCGATAGTGGTTTTAGTCGATTCAAAGTCGTCGAGATAAGCCAGGCCGGCCGAGCTAATTACTTTGGAGTGACCCGGTATCAACTGCGCAAATTCGGCATTCAATGCTATGGTCGATGGCTTGGTAGCATTTACAAACGGTAGTTTATCAAGCATATTGGTAATCCATTGCGACTCGGTGCGCCAGGAGGTATTCATTCCCCAAATTGTATTCGAAATAGGCTCACTACCTGTGTTTACTTTGGTGGTAAGTGGCATTTCCGACAAATGCATAATCGTACCACCTAAGCTGAAGTCTTTATTGAATTTATATTCTAAATGCGTACCAAACAGCGATTTTCGTTGCATACTGAACATGGATTGATTTTCCAGCTTCACATCAATCTTTGTTTTCGACTGCACTAAGGCCTGGTCGATAATGGAGACCGTACCCATGGTATAATCCACCGTGTAGTCTTTATTTTCGACCAAAGCAACCCCACCGGCAGTAACGCTTACCGAACCACGCGGTATATTCATAGCATTCAGGCGTATTTCGGAAGTAGCACCGCTGGTACCTTTGTATTCTCCTACAAGGCGGAACTTCTTTTTTTCGCTATAGCTTTGTGCCACAACCAAGGTAGAATCATACAATTCCTCGAATATATATTTTTTTGCAATATTTATATCCCCAATTGTATCCCGAAGGTGTTTACCAAAAGGCTCCAGAACAGGAAAAACGATTCTACCGGAGGATGAAAGTGCCGTATAACCTTCCACAAAGTCAAACTTTCCGTCCCTGTTGAGATTATTCTTGGAATCCAGTCGATCGAGGTTCATCACCCGAAGCAGCAATTCATTTTTAATATTGCCTTCGGTAAGATATTGCATATCTGTGCCGACAGAATCATTACGATAGACGATGTTCAATTTAAAATTATCCGGTTGAATTTCCAAAGCCCCCAGATTATAAACGTTTTTCATCATCAAATCCCACAATTTCAGTTGAGGAGATTGCGCTGTGGCTTTAAGCAACTTCACAACCAATGCATTGGGAGCCGCAACATTATCGGTAGAGAATTCACCCACCTGATACACTTGTTCGTGATACGAATACTCATAAGCTACACCAAGTACCTCATCAGGATTCAGCGTATTGCGCAATGAAATAAATCCCAAACTAGGGTTCAGCGTATACTCCGTTGGTTCCAATCTGCGGGCACTTTCTATTTTTTCGTAATCTTCGCCACCATTAATTCCATAAACACCCAAATTGGACGACAGAACATTGTTTGCCCGTTGCACATCGCGCACTCCATCCATGGCTGTAACTTCATCGTAAAGCGTATTGACTTTATTCTTTGGTAATTTCACATTACCGTTTCTTGTCCAGTGAGAATTATCGATTACATCGGCTTCACCCAAATCCATAAAAGCTACAATATTCCTTGCCTGATCGTAGTTCCCACGTTTATTGGTAACCCAAACCTCCACTCTTTTAATAGTAATACCCGACGAAATCAAGGGCAATTGGCTCATTGATTTCTCGTAATTGTCGCGAAAATAATGCGCTAAAAAGAAGTGCCGGTTTTCATCGTATGCATCGGCATCTATATCGAATTTTGTAGTTTGAGTTCCACCTTTTGTACTCACGGTTTGAGTTTGCGATTCTTGCTGCGAGGCAAGAGCAGTGACGCTCAGTTTTCCAAACTGCAATTCGGTTTTTACACCAAAAAGCGCAGTGCTACCCGAAATCAACGAACTGTTCAGTTGCATGCTTACGTTACCGGCTTCAATGCTTTTGATAATATCATCTTCTTTCCCTTTGTAGGCCAGTTTTACCATTTTCTGATCAAAATCGAAACTGGACTCGGTGTTGTAATTCAGCCCGAAATTCAATTTATCACCCACATTACCGGTTACATTCAGCTGTATTTTTTCGTCAAAGTCAAAAATGTTCGACTTTCTCATCCTTTCAGTGAGCGCCGGATTATTGATTTTATTGCTCTTAAAACCAAACACCAACTCGGCCGAACCTTGCGTCTTTATTTGCAAACCGCCCGGGCCAAAAACCTTATCGGCTGGTCCAAGACTAAATTTAATATCCGATTTGGAAAATTTATCTTCATTATTTACCTGTGCTTTGGAGTTTTTCTCCTTCCAATACCGTTGTAAATCCAGTTTGGCCGAAAAATTAGTATATTCCTCTGGTGTCATGGTAAATGGGGTGGAAATATCCGTTTCGCCCACCTTAGAGCGCAGAACGTAATTGCCAGTTCGGGTATCGTATTCGAAACCGGACTTTACATTAGCCGGTTGTGGGGCATCCATCGGATACTGAGCATTTAAGTCCTCGTAGCTTTCCTGCGTGTATTTTCTTATGGGGAAAGTGGTGGAAGTAGTTTTAATTGTATCTGATGCGGCAACTGCATTGTCGGGCGCGGGCAGCTCAACATTGTAACTATCTACAGGACTTACAAATGCGTAAGCCGAACTGAGTACCAAGCCACAGATGAATAATACAGGAAGAAGTTTTTTTGTAAAAATCATAAATTTCAATACTAGCACACTTTTACAAGCAGCACTAAAAAACGCATGTAGGATTAGGTAATTCTTTTTAGAACGAAGAAACTTTATAACATTTTCAAAGCCAACTTAATCAATTGCTCCACTTTCAAAGTCGGTTGATCTTTTAAAATACGATCCACCACTTTTTGCGAAGCAGCCGAAGCAAAGCCAAGCATGACCAATGCCGACACCGCTTCTTCTTTTTGTTCGGAATGTATGTTTACAGCCGCGTTCGGGAATTCACCACCACCGACATTCTTTATAATTTTATCTTTCAGATCTACAATGATACGTTGAGCTGTTTTTGTACCAATGCCTTTTATTGCGTTCAAGGCCACCACATTGCCCGCAGCTATCATTTCCTGAATTTCCAGTGCGGTATATGAAGACATAATGACGCGAGCCGTGTTGGCGCCAATGCCCGATACTGAAATCAACAACAGAAACAACTGACGTTCGGCTTGAAACCTGAAACCATATAGCACATGAGCATCTTCACGAATAGCTTCATACACGAATAATTTAGCTGAAGTTTGCTCGCCTAAAATAGAAAATGTAGGCAAAGTAATATTGATAAAATAACCAATTCCACCAACTTCTATCACTACATAAGACGGCGTTAGTTCGGCTATTTCACCCTTGATATAATCTATCATTATTTTTCTCCTTTTTAAGTTCTCTGTATATGTTATATTTAACTTGCAAAGATACTGATTAATTGTTATAAGCCCAAAAGAAACAGCAGGCTTAGCATTTTTATTTACAATAAAACAACTAACGTTTTTATTTGCTAAAAAGTACAAACCTGGTGTTAATTAAAAAGCAAATATGCAACAAAGTTTATATTTATCCGTTGAGACCCACTTTAACGAGGGAAACCGCATTTTTAGCAGGTGAGCACAAGCCTCTAATTTACATTAAATTAACGACACAATTAAAACAAAGTACTTAAACCGGTGTTATTAAATCATATTGGAATATTCATTTTCATTTTAAACACTAAAAAAAGACACCACATGAAAAGAACCGGTTTATCACTCATCTTACTCTTAGCTTGCAGCACTATTGTATTCGGGCAATTTAAACAAACACCCTTGCCTTACAAATACAGTGCGCTGGAACCTTATATCGATAGCACAACGATGTACATTCACTTCAACAGCCACCACGCTGCGTACTGTACCAATCTGAATAAAGCACTGGAGAAATACCCCGAACTGTACAAAAAAAGTGTAGTCGAATTAATTCAGAGCCTCAACGAACTACCTGCCGATATTCAAACCGCTGTGCGCAATCAGGGCGGTGGATTTTACAATCACAGTCTTTTTTGGACAATGATGGCACCAGCGGGTACAGCACCTATGACGCCAAAGTTAGAAAAAATCCTATCCGAAAATTTTGGAAGCGTGGAGGCCTTTAAAATAGAATTTGAAAAAGCTGCTGCTTCGCGATTTGGTTCGGGTTGGGCATGGCTCATCAAAGAGCCGTCGGGTAAACTTCGTATTATCTCCACAGCCAATCAGGACAGTCCGTTACTTCCAATGGCCGAAGTAAAAGGCAAACCGGTACTAACACTCGATGTTTGGGAACATGCCTATTACCTGAAATATCAATCGAAACGTGCCGCCTATATCAAAGCATTCTGGAATGTGGTGAATTGGACGGAAGTAGAAAAATTAATTGCTGCTTCGTAAATCCACAGGCCATGCGACTCTGCATTATACCAATAAAAAATCCCGCAAACATGTTTGCGGGATTTTTTATTGGTATTTATTTTTTAGACAGTTGTCTTATAAATTTGCTACACAATCAAAGAACCAACTATCGCTTTTATTTCCGCGATAAGTTCTTGCGGTGCCACGTGCAATTGCAATCCGCGCTTTCCGGCACTGACATAGATATTGTCAAAATCGCGATAACTATCGTGTATAAAGTAGAGAATCGCTTTTTCATCCCCAGAGGCGAACATGCTCCACGAATATATCCCGTGATGGATAATAAATCTTTCATCGGAATCATCTCACAGCTTTTATTGCCCGAAATTTTCGCTGCCTTTTTCAAATCCAACTCTTCAGCTCCGGGAATGATACAGACAAAAAAGCCTGTCTTATCCCCTTTCAGCACCAGTGTTTTGAAAACAGCTTCTACCGGTTCATTCAATTGTTCGGCAACATGCACCGCGCTTAAATCTGTTTCATCTACCTCGTAAGCTATTAATTCATAACGAATCTTCGCCCTGTCAAGCAGCCGGGCAGCATTTGTTTTTTCGATTGGCATATCTTATTTCTATATTTTAACAAATAATATCAGTATCACCGTCTATATTCTTAATCATTCTTATTATGTGTAAGAGAAGTACCTTCTTCAATACTCGAATAAGCATTCTCAACAGTGAGAAATCACGTCCGATGGGTGAACTAAGCATTCTCAGTACTGAGAATTAACCATTGAGGCATCAACCATGCATTCTCATCTATAAGAACGTACTTCCGATGGGTGAACTATACATTCTCACTATTGAGAATTAACAACAGAGGCCTAAGCCGAACATTCTCACCATTGAGAACGTATTTCTGATGAATCAACAGACCTTCCACAATCGTGGGATGCATTTTTCGAGTCCAAAGGTACAATATAAATGAGTAATGATTAACGTCAGGTGGAACAAAAAGTCAACTCATAAACGTCATTCAAGGATTAACAACTGTTGACTACTCACTGATTACTATTAACTGATAACTGCCAAGATCGTCCATTTTCTAAAAGAATAGTCTAATAATTATACAGATTTCATACTTTTCTATTATCTTTCGGACGAATTTTAAACAATGAAGTTTTTATGGAAAAAATAAGCACCACAGAAGTCCTTGACTGGGCAAAAGACTTTCTTGCCAAATCAGAAAAAGAAATTACCGGCGACGAATTGAAAGAACAAAAAAAGTACGCTATCCTCATTCAGAATCCGAATGACAAGACGCTACTTTCAAAAATGCTCGACGAATCGTCGCAAATACACGACAATAAATTATTAGCGCGCCGCATGAAGGTGCTGATTGAACGGTACGGTGTGCCGCAGTTTTTCAGCCCCACCGATGCTTTCCTCCTTAAACTCTTTACCTCCTTCGGCTATTGGTTCGATTTTATAGCCGTCCCTATTTTCAAACAACGCCTCCGCTCCGACACTTCCAAAGTGATTATCAACGAAAAGGCGTCCTTTTTAAACCACCATCTCACCGAGCGTCGCAAGCAACAAATTGGTCAGAACGTCAACCTGTTGGGCGAAGTAGTACTCGGCAACGGGGAGGCGAATCACCGTTACGAACATTATCTGGAAGCGCTCAAAGATCCGCAAATAAATTATATCTCTATCAAAATTTCGGGTATTTATGCGCAAATAAATCCACTCAACTATGCCAAAAACAAGGTGGATTTGTGCGAACGACTGGCTCGCATCTACCAACAATCAATCGAATATCCATACACCGACGACAATGGTATCAGCCGTTCCAAGTTTGTGAACCTGGATATGGAAGAATACAAGGATGCCGAATTGACGCTCGATGTGTTCAAAACGGTGCTGGCCTTACCTCAGTTTAAAAACTACTCTGCGGGCATTGTCATTCAGGCGTATTTGCCTGATGCATGGAACTTGCAAAGCGAACTACTGGCGTTTGCCAAAGAAAGGTTTGCAAATGGCGGAGCACATCTAAAAATGCGTTTAGTAAAAGGGGCGAATCTTCAAATGGAAAGCATTGTTTCGTCGCTCAAAGGCTGGGAGAACCCGGTATTGGGCAGCAAAGTGGAAGTGGATGCCAACTACCTGCACATTCTCGACCGCGCCCTCGAACCCCAAAACGCCAAGGCATTGCACGTGGGGGTTGCTTCGCACAATTTCTTTAGCATTGGCTATGCCTACCTTTTGAGCAAAAAGATGGGTGTGGAAGAACTGGTTACCTTCGAGATGTTAGAAGGAATGGCCAATCACTTACCCCGCGTGATGCGCAACCTGGGTAAGCAAATTATTTTGTACACGCCGGTGGTAAAAAACGAACATTTCCTCAATGCAGTCTCTTACCTTGTTCGCCGATTGGATGAGAATACCGGAAAAGACAATTTCCTCAGCTATTCATTCAACCTTAAATACGACAGCAAACAATGGCATTTTCTGCAACAACAGTTTATGGATGCCTACGGAATGAAAGACAAAATTGAAGCTAAATCCTACCGAACACAAGATAGGATGACCCCCTACCCCCTGAAGGGGGTTTCAGACGCAGTATCGAATAGCCCTCAACAAAATGAACTGTCAACTGTCAACTGTCAACTATCTACTTTTAAAAATGAGCCGGATACCGATTTCGATTTAAAACAAAATCGTTTGTGGGCTGATGGCATCCGCAATCAGTGGAAGAAAACCACTACCGATAAACCTTATGCTATTCCCGTACAGATTGGCGAAAAAGAATTCACTTCGGATAAAAAGTTGAGCTACTTCGACCGCAGTCAAACAGAAGAAATATGTGTTTGCGAAGCCAGTGTATCAAGCATGGAGCAAGTAAAAGAAATCATTACCATAGCCGAAACAGATGCTTCCCAGTGGCGCAGTACTTCTCTGGACGATCGCAACCGCATTCTTCATCAGGTAGCCGAAAATCTTAGCAACGATCGTGGGAATTTGATTGGTTGCATGTCGGCCATCACCGGCAAAACATTTGGCGAAGGAGATGTGGAAATATCAGAAGCCATCGATTTTTGTCGCTATTACCCTATCAGTATGAAGGCTTTTGCCGAACTGAACACCATTACCTGCACCCCAAAAGGCATCGTACTGGTTATTCCTCCATGGAATTTCCCATTGGCCATCCCCGTTAGTGGTGTAGCAGCTGCTTTGGCGGGTGGAAACACAGTCATTCTGAAACCGGCATCAGTAGCCTTGCCTGTGGCGTGGGAGTTTGCCAAATCGTTTTGGGCTGCCGGCATACCCAAAGACGCCTTGCAGATAGTGTGTACCGACGGTCGCGAACCATTGACTTATCTCACCGCCCATCCATCGATCAAACACATTATCCTCACGGGTGGAACAGATACTGCTTTCCGTCTGTTGGAAAACAACCCCGCCTGTCCACTCTCGGCCGAGAACGGTGGTAAAAACGGCATTATCCTCACCGCCAGTGGTGATCGTGACCACGCTATTCAGAATATTGTAACATCGGCATTTAGTAATGCAGGCCAGAAATGTTCAGCTTGTTCGTTGCTATTACTCGAAAAAGAGGTGTACAATGACCCCGATTTCAAAACAAAACTCACCGATGCGGTAACAAGCTTGCAAGTTGGTGGCGTATGGAATGGCGGCAATGTTGTTGGTCCAATGATTACTAACGAAAATGAAAAACTACTACAGGCCATAAACTATCTGGAAGAAGGCGAATGGTGGCTGGTGAAACCTGAATTCGTTGATGAAAAGAAATTTATCCTCAAGCCATCAGTAAAATGGGGCGTAAAACCGGATAGCTTCACCTTTAAAAATGAATTATTTGCACCGTTGCTAGCCGTTGTCTGCATTGATGATCTGGATCATGGTATAGACTTATTGAACAATCATACTGATTTTGGACTGACCTCCGGGCTTCAGAGTTTGGACGAAACTGAGCAACACCACTGGAAAACAAACATCGAGGCGGGCAATTTGTACATCAATCGAGGTATCACAGGGGCAATTGTCAACCGTCAACCTTTCGGTGGCATGAAGCGGTCGGCCTTTGGTGGTGGCATCAAAGCTGGTGGTCGCAACTATGTTTCGTGCTTTGTAAACATTGTCGAAAATCCGGAATATAAAGTCAAAGAGATAAAGGACAACGCTTATAAATCTTTTGCAAGCATGCTGAATGTAAAAGAAAATACCCGCTTCCAAACGGCTGTAGAAAGCTATTTGAAAAACTGGAAGCACGAATTCTCGTTGGAACTAGACATCAACAATCTACTCGGCGAGCGCAACACCTTTCGCTATTTGCCGCTGAAAAGTATGGCACTACGCGTGCAAGCTACTGATGAATTGAGTGATCTGTTCATGGTACTATCGGCTGCTAATATTGTGGGAACCCGCAT
>Ga0302165_10000547_pt1 | contig 13584 bp, 9 predicted proteins | sample I_Fen_E3_2_FD_193499 | JGI IMG/M metagenome (GOLD analysis project Ga0302165, IMG submission 193499) | Peat permafrost microbial communities from Stordalen Mire near Abisko, Sweden - I_Fen_E3_2 | ecosystem: Environmental > Terrestrial > Soil > Wetlands > Permafrost | place: Sweden: Abisko...
GGGGGGAGTGTAAACTGCAAGGATATAAGTGGAAGTGTTGATGCTGGTGGGAAAGTAAATATGAATTCATTTTAAGTGGAGCACAATCAAAAATGTGCCGAGGGTATTCATATTTATATCTAAAAATAGTTATGTTGCATTGGATTCAATTACAATTTATATGTAAAATTAATCAAAATTTAAATAAAATAGTAAAATTAAAAATCTAAAAGTTTTTTATAATTACAATTAAATCAAAAGAGAAATAGGCGATAAGATTAATAATTTGATGGGAGTAAATGTTATATGAGGAAAGATAATAAAAACTTTTTTATGTTTATGGGGGGGCGATTTGTATCTCTAATAGGAAGTGGTATTCAAGCTATAGCACTTCCACTGTATATATTGGATGTAACAGGTTCAGGAACATTAATGGGGATTTTTTCAATATTAACCCTAGCACCTGCACTTTTAACAGCACCTTTTTCAGGAATTTTAGGTGATAGAAGAAATAGAAAAAACATAATGGTAGTTACAGATTTTGGAAGAGGAATGCTGCTTTGCCTTTTAGGAATCCTTGCAATGATAGGCAGCTTTAATATTTATGTCTTGTTTATAGCTCAAGTATTTATATCTATAATGGATAGTTTGTTTAATTCATCATCAAATGCATTGATGCCAGAATTAATATCTAAGGATAAATTAATAGAAGCTAATTCTACCAAAGGTGTATTTGATGCTGCATCTGCAATTTTAGGACCTGCGCTTGGAGGAATAATATATGGAGTATTTGGAATTAAAATGATACTTTATATAAATGGTATTTCATTTATAGTTTCAGTAGTATTTTCAATGTTTATTACTTACAATAAAAAAGTAGAATTGAAAGAACAAATAGATATGAAAATTATTATTAATGAAAATATTGAAACACTGAAATTTATTAAAAGTAAGAAAGGATTACTCCAATTATTCACCTTTGCTATGGTTTCTAATTTTTTAATAGTACCTATGTTTGATATTATAGTTCCTTACACATTAAGAAAAGAATTAGGATTTGGTTCAGGTCAGTTTGGATACTTAATAGGATTTTTTACGGTAGGAATTTTATTTGGGAATGTTAGTATTTCAGCATATTTTAAAAAATTAGGCTTAAAAAAACTTATGAAAACTGGTCTTATTGTTGAAACCATTATAATGGCTGTGTTTTCTGTTTTGTTTTTCCCTCAAATAGTAAATGCTTTTGGTGGAGCTAAAGCAATTTTGTTTATATTAATGTCAGTTTGCTGCATTACAATTGGATTTTCAAATGCATTTGTAAACACTCCAATTTCAACAAACCTTCAAAACTTGGTTCCAAATGAAATGCGATCTAGATTCTTTTCAATACTTGGGATGTTTGCTCAAGGAGCTGTTCCAATAGGATCATTATTATTTGGAATTTTAATAGATTTAATTAAATATTATGATCTATTAACAATCATAAATATAGCATCTATTTTAGCTTCAGGAATATTCTTATTGAAAGCTTGTGAAGAAGCTTATGAAGCTAAGAATGAACAATTAGGAAATGTTAATGAAATTTGCGAGTAATTAAAATAACTAATATAAAAAAGAATGACTTACATATTTGTAAGTCATTCTAAATATGGTTTAAATTATTATTTAGGGGAAATAATAATGTTTTAACTATAATACTAATATATACTCTTATTATGGCAGAGCTGTGACAAAAATAAGAATTTTAATGAGTTTTAATAATTTTTAAAATGTTCTCTACTCCCTTTTTTATATCATCTGTTTCAGCACTTCCAACACTAAATTTTAAAATATCAATACTAAAATAATCCTTTAAGTAATAACCTTTCATATTGCTGATGGATATACTTTTGTTATCACATTCTTTAATTAACCAATCTATATTGATCTTGTCTAAAAATTCAATTGATGCATAAAATCCAGTGTATGGAATATGCCAGTTTATCTGAGAAATTTTATTGTTTTTTGATACTTGTTTTAACGTGCTCATTCGTTCACTATAAATTTTTTGAATTTGTTTTCTATTTGAATGTATCATTCCACTTTTTATATAAATTTCTAAGGCTCCTTGAGAAAGGACAGAAGTATTTAAATCCATCCATCTCTTATATTCACCAAAGGTATTTCTTAATAATTTAGGGAGAACAACAGCTGCAATTCTAAGTCCTGGAAGAAGAGTCTTTGAGAAACTTTTTATATATACAACCCTTTCAGAAATATCATAATAATACATTGGATAAACATTATTTTTAATTTCTAATTCTCCAAGATAATCATCTTCAATTATGTATACATCATATTTTTCTGCAAGTCTTATAATTTCCATTTTTTCATCATTAGAATAGCTTATACCTAACGGATTACTGAAACGTGGAATAGTATAAAAGCATTTTATATTATTGCAAGCAAATTTTCTTTCAAGTTCATTAAGATCTAAGCCATTAAATTTTCTTTCAATACCAAGCACTGGAGTTTTAGTAGTCTCAATAGCCTTTAAAGTACCATTGTATGTTGGCTGCTCAACAAGTACATTGCTTTTGCCATTTGGAAATGGCATGCTGCAAAGTATATTTATTGCTTGTTGTGAACCAGAAGTTATATAAATGTCATCTAAAGAACAAAATATTTGATAGTCTTCAAAATATTTTTTTAAAATATTAATTAGCCCTGTAAGTCCATTTGGTGGTGAATAGCTAAAAAGAGAACCTTTATATATTTCTATGGCTTGGTTTAAGCAATGCTGAAATTCCTCATATGGCAATACACTTTCATCTGGAGAACCTGACGAAAAATTGATTATTTTATTTGATTTTTTATTATACATTTCTTTTTTATCCACTAAATAATATCCACTCTGTGGTATTGAATAAACAATGTGATCAAGTTGAAGTTTTTCATAAGCATGCACAACAGTCTGCTTACTGCATTTAAACTTTTCTGACAAGTCTCTAATAGTTGGCATCTTTTGACTATGTAGAATATTGCCACTTTCTATTTCATAATTAATAAAGTTTACTATATCTTCGTATTTACTCATATAGCCTCCTTTTGTACTAGGACAATCTTACATTTTCCTCATTGAATAGAAGTATTTAGTCATTTACACTGTAATTGTAACACAAATTATATAAGAAGGAAGGTTATTAAATTAAAAGAGAATTTATAATTAACTTTAGGAGGAAAACATAATGTTTATAATAATTTTAAAATATGAAAAATCAATTAAAAGTGTAGAGCAACATCTAGAGGAGCATATAATGTTTTTAGAAAAATACTATGCTCTTAATAAATTTATATGTTCTGCAAGACAAGAACCAAGAACTGGTGGAATAATATTATGCAATTCAAAAGGTAAGGAAGAAGTGAATTTAATAATTAAAGAAGATCCTTTTTATATAAACCAAGTTGCAAAATATGAAATAATTGAGTTTATACCAACTAAATATACAGATGGTTTTAAAGAATTTATAGTATAAAGAGGAGAATAAAAATGATAAGACATATGGAACTTAAAGATATTGAAGAAATAAAAGAAATAGATAAAACTTGTTTTAAAACAGATGCTAAAAGAACAACAGATAGTATAAGAGGATATATAGAAAAAGATAATAATTCAAGTATAGTATATGAAGTGGATAATAAGGTTGTAGGATATAATTTTATTCATATCTGGGGGTCTTTTGCTTGGTTTGGTCCTTTAGGAGTAGCTCCTGAATATCAAAGTAAAGGAATTGGAAAAGCATTAATAAGTCATACAATAAGAGTTTTAAAAGAAGAATATAAGGTGTCTACCATAGGTCTTAACACTATGCCGGAATCTCCATATAATGTTGGCTTTTATATGGGGCTTGGATTTACACCTCTAAAGCTTACATTAACTTTAAAAAAGCAAATTCATGAGTTAGATTTAGCAGAATTACCTGTTTCAAAGAAATATAAAATGAGAGAAATAGATATAAGTAACGAATTTAGTTATTTATCGTTAAAAGATAACTTAAGTTCGTTATCTAATAAAATTTTTAAAAATTTTAATTTAAATTCTGAGTTACATTTAATAAAAAGTGAAGATTTTGGAACTATTTTTACATTAGAAGTTTGTGAGAAGATTCGTGGAGTAGTGGTATGTTATACTAAATTAATAAGAGAAGGTTTAGAGAAAAATTTACAAATAAAATTGGCTGTTATAGATAATAATTTAGATTATAAAGAATCAATAGATTCAATTATATATATCTGCACTAAATATGCTAAAAGCATCAATTATGCAAGTATATCAATTGATTGCAATACTTATAAAGCAGAAATATGCAATTATTTAATTTCAAAGCATAATTTTAAATTAGAAAGAAATCAAATTATGATGCTAATGGGAAATGATAATCCTTTTGAAAGCAAAAATATAATATTATTAACAAGATTTGCTGGATGAAAACTTTTGGTAGAAGTGGATTACTAATCATATAGGGAATACAATAGTAATTAATGGATATGGATGCAGTTACCAACACTTAAATATAGAACTGGAATTGTTATGAAAGTAATTTAAGTAACAATTCCTTTTTGTATTGAAAAATAATTAATAGAACTTGCGTTATCATGATACAATAAGATAGATACTGTTAATATGGCAAATTGCTGTTTATTAACAATTGGTTCGTAGCATAAAGGAAGTGATGTAACATGAATATACTGTTAATTTTAATTATTGTAATTTTATTTTTAAATACAATTTTTTCTCTATCATTAATATTCATAGAGAGAAAAGATCCAAGTACAACTTGGGCATGGCTTTTAATACTATTGGTTTTACCAGGTCTTGGATTTATGATATATATTATACTTGGTCAAAATTTAAGTAGGCAAAAGATTTTTAAAGAAAAGATCCGTGTGGATGAGCATAAAAGAAAAAATATAAATGAAAAATATGAAAGTGATATTCAAGTTCATGATGGTGGAGAACGATTTTTAGATTTAAGAAATATGAATTTTAATCACTCAGGTGCAAAATACACAACTAATAACAAGGTTAGTGTATATGTAAATGGAGATGATAAGTTTAAGCATTTAATAGAAGATATAAAGAAAGCAAAACGATATATACATATAGAATATTACATATTTAAAAATGATATACTTGGAAAAGAAATAATTGAGGAACTTACAAAGAAAGCTGAATGTGGATTAGAAGTTAGATTATTAGTAGATAGTATGGGATCTAGAAAATTAACAAAGAAAGCAATTAGAAATTATATTAAAGCAGGAGGAAAGTTCTCAATATTTTTTCCGGGTATTGTACCTCACATAAATACTCGTATAAATTATAGAAATCATAGAAAGATAGTTGTAATAGATGGAGAATATGGATATGTTGGAGGCTTTAATGTTGGAGCGGAATATATAAGTAAAGATCCAGAAGTAGGATTTTGGAGAGATACTCATGTAAGAATTGAAGGCGAAGCAGTAGATGATTTAAATGAAAGATTTTTACTTGACTGGTGTTATGCAGCAGATGAAGAAATACAAGACTATAATAAATATTCATCAAATGATAATAAAGATGTAGGTGATGTTGGGATACAAATTGTAACTAGTGGACCTGACCATAAGGAGCAGTATATCAGAAATGCTTATATGAAGCTTATAAACAATGCAAAAGAAAATGTATATCTTGAGACGCCATACCTAATACCGGATTCACCTATATTAGAATCCTTGAAAATATCTGCACTATCTGGAGTTGATGTTAGAATAATAATACCAGGTAAACCAGACCATTTCTTTATGAAATGGGCAGCAAATTCTTATATAGGAGAATTATTAGAAGCAGGAATAAAAATATACAATTATCAAAAGGGTTTTATTCATGCAAAGACAATAGTTGCAGATAGTACAGTAATGAGCATAGGTACAGCTAATATGGATATTAGAAGTTTTAAATTGAATTTTGAAGTTAATGCTTTTATTTTTGATGATAGAATTGCCAAAGAAGGTGAAGCGCAATTTATGAGAGATATGGAAACATCAAAAGAAATGACAAAAGAAATATATAATAATAGAAGCATTACTATTAGAATTAAAGAATCAATAATTAGATTGTTATCACCTATATTATAAGTTATAGATGATGATTAATTTTAATTTTCAGATAGGAGTATCAGATGAAAGACAAAGTTAAATTTAGTTATTCGTTAGCTACATTTATTCATTATGGAGTAATTAGTATAGTAACAACTTTTTATGTTCCATATTTAAATCAAACTGTTGGATTATCTTTAAGTGAAGTTTCAAAGGTAGTATCAATAGGAGCACTATTTGCAATTCTCTCACAACAATTTTTAGTTGGTAAATTTTCTGCATGCGAAAGCAGGAAAAAGTTTATTATCATACATTTGTGTGGATTAATTTGTATGATAATATTTTTAATGTTTGTTAGTAGAAATAGTATATATTTATTTGCAGTTTTATATGGATTGATTATACAAACAGTTGGAACGATATATGATGTTTATATTGAAGGATTATGTGTTAAACAAAAAATGGAATACTCTCAAATAAGAAAATGGGGGTCTATAGGATTTGGAGTTATAGTGCTTTTGAGTGGTACCATAATTTCAAAATATGGCTTCAAAGTTATTCATGCGTTAGGAGCTATAATGGCATTTATAGTTGTGTTTATAATAATCACTAAATTCAAAAATATTGAATCAAAATCTCAAAAAAGCAAAATAGAATTAAGTTACATATTAAAAAATAAGAATTCAATAATTCTTGGAGTTACTAGTATTTTAATTATTGGGGTTTATAATGCAATTGAATTTACATATTCAACTTATTTAATTGAACTAACGGGAAATACCGATTTAGCTAATTCTATATATAGCAAATCTATATTTTTTAGAGTTTTTATTGAATTTATATCATTTATGCTTGTAGGAAGATTTTTAAGTAATAAAAATCCAAAGAAATATTTAATTATAGCATTTATTATAGCAGGAGCTAGAATATTATTATTTTCAACCGGCTATATACCTTTGATTGTTTTAGGTGATCAACTACATGGATTAATGTATGCATGCTATTTAACATTTTTATTTAAATATATTAGAGAAGTTGTTAAAGATGAGTTAGTTGCAGGTACTTATGCATTTGTAACTGTACTCGGATCAGCAGGTGCTAATTTTGTATATCCTCAGATTTTTAGTACAATCCAAGGAAAGTTTGGATATACAACAATGTATTTAATAGGATTTTTTATTATATTAGTTAGTACTTTAATTTCAGCTAAAATTCTTCCGAGTAGCAAGCAAGAGATTATAACTTAATAGACTTAATAGTTTAAGTAATAAAATTTTAAAAATTATATACAAATAATGATATATGAATAGAAAGACTAATATACTAAACTGAGAATACGGATTGTAATACAATAAGCCTTAAACATTTTAACGATGAGATGTTTAAGGTTTTTTGCTATGATTTTATTAAATATCTGTAACTTTAATTATTTTGAAACCTTTTTTCTAATATGGTTCAGTTTCTTTAAAGTTGAATTATTTTCATAAGTGGAAGTGGAAAACATTATAAATTTTAGTTATATAAATAAAATATATTTTATGAAAAAAACTTTTTGGTAATCTGGGTATTATATGGTAAGATGTATATCATGGTGAATAATGTGGTGAAATTTGATAAAAGTATAAGAAATTTATTTTTTTGTGTATTATTTTGTAAAATTACTGGAGTGAGTATTTAAAAATATTGAATGGTATGAAACCATGAAATAGTATTGTTAACTAATTTAAATTACCCAACAACAATGTTTCATATTTAATTAAATAGAAACTTTGCTTATGTATATAAGTCTATTTTAGGTTAGGGGAATTTTGGAAAATATATGTTGATAATTTAGAAAACAAAAGCTTTTGAATTTTGTAAAAGACTAAATAAATATATAAACAAAGGGGAATTAATTATGAAATCTAAAAAAATAGTTACATTAATGTTAAGTACATTTTTATGTATAGGTATGCTTACATGCAATAGTAGCTTTCAAACAGGAGTAAAGGCTGTTGAACTAAATAGTAATATTTATAAGAATGGTGTACAAAGTGATGAAGGAAAACCCAAAGTGGAACAAAAAATCGTTTTAAACCAAGTAGGCTATAAACCAGATGATAAGAAAAAAGTTGTTTTTAGAGCAGAAACTAAAGACAGTAAATTTAGAGTTATTTCCACTGTTACAAAAGAAGTTATTTATGAAGGCGAGATTAGTGGATCTGCTTACAATGAAGCAGCTAAAGAAACAGATAGTTTTGGTGATTTTTCTTCTGTCAAAACACCAGGTACTTATAAAATTGAAACAGATAGCTTAGGTAGTTCTTTTGAATTTACTATAGGACAAGATGTCTATAAGAACGTATTTAAGGATTTAGTTAGATTTTTCTATTTACAAAGATGTGGACAAGAAATACCCCAAAATTTAGGTGGCTTATGGTCTCATCCAGCTTGTCATACAGACCTTGCTACAATCTATGGTACAAATCAAAAAATTGATGTATCTGGTGGTTGGCATGATGCAGGTGACTATGGACGTTATGTAGTCGCTAGCTCAAAGACTCTTGCTGACTTATTATCGGCTTATGAAAATAACAAAGCAGCTTTTGGAGATGATTTTAATATTCCTGAAAGTGGAAATGGAATTCCTGATATTTTAGATGAAGCAAAATATCAATTAGATTGGCTGTTAAAAATGCAAGAACCAACAAGTGGTGGTGTTTATCATAAAGTAACTTGTGCTAACTTCCCGTGGTATGTTATGCCACAAGACGAAAAAGAAGAACTTATTGTAACACCTATTTCAACAACTGCAACAGCAGACTTTGCAGCAATTATGGCAATGGGATATGAAAACTTTAAAGATATAAATCCAGCACTTGCGGAAAAATACTTAGCAGCAGGAGAAAGAGCTTGGACATATCTTGAAAAAACACCCAATAGTATAGTTAAAAATCCAGCAGGCATAGCAACTGGAGAGTATAGTGATACTGATGATAGTGATGAAAGATATTGGGCGGCTGCTCAGCTGTTTAAGGCAACAGGTAACAATAAGTATAATGAAGAATTTAAAAAAATGGCTAATATAAAAATTGAAACTGGTTATGATTGGGGCAAAGTGGGCGATTATGGTAATGCGGCATACTTGTCAGCAAAAGATACTGATCAAAATGTAGTTGGAAATATTAAAAATTACATTTTGAATAAAGCACAAAACATTGTAGATTTAGCTAAAAATGATGGCTATAACATTTCTAATGAAACAGATTACCATTGGGGTAGTAATATGCAAGTAGCCAATAATGCTACATTGCTTACAGAAGCATATAAAATTATGCCTAATCAAGAATATTTAGATTATGCTAAAGAACATATTAACTATTGTTTTGGTAAAAATTCATTAGGGAAGTCTTATATTACTGGTTATGGTTCAGATTCAGTAAAAAACCCACACCATAGACCATCTATTGTAAAAGGTAAAGCAATTCCTGGTATGATTGTGGGTGGACCAAATAAAAAGCTAGACGACTCAACTGTGAAAAATAGTTTGCAAGGACAACCTCCTGCTAAATGTTATATTGATAATTTAGAAAGTTATTCAACTAATGAAGTAGATACTTATTGGAATTCATCACTTGTTCATGCAATGGCTCAATTGAATATGAATTAATGACATAGGGGAATCTTTAAAGATTTCCCTTTTGTTGTATAAAAAGGTTATTGAATTTATTATATATTGTAAAAGCTTATTAATGATTTAAAAAGGTTTATGGTGTGAAGAACTAAGTTTTTGGTTTTAGCAAATTATAAAGTATTTGCAATATTATTTTATATTATGATAAAAAAACGGAAAAATATTATTAAATAGTTATTAAATTAACTAAAAATATAAAAAAACGTTAATTGATATTGACAATTTTTCGTGGTTTGTTATAATGATAAAAAGATAAATTTTAAAGATTAATATTATATTAATGTTTGTATAAAACTATAAGCATTAATTTAGAAATGGAGAGAAACATGGAAAAGGATATTAAGAAATCAGTTATGCAAAAATTTTATAGCTTTTTTTATTTTATGTTCTGGGGCTTTTATTATGGCGCTGGCTATTTATTTTGCAAAAAACTGAATAATACCTTTTTAATGAGTGTTTAATATTTATATAATCTTTTTTAGAATAGGCAAATAATATTGATATTTTATGGAACTCATTATATGTGAGTTCCATTTTTTGTTTTTAAAATTAAACTTCAAAATGTAAAATTTGATATATAAAAAGGGGCGTTAAAAAATGGAAGACTTAGTTGTTGATTTAGGGGAAAGAAGCTATCCTATTATAATTAAAAAAGGATTAATTGATGAAATTAATTTGGAGATTAAAAAGATATACGCAGGTAATAAAGTTTTTATATTAACAGATAAAAATGTAGATTCTCATTATGGAAATAGAGTAAAAATGTGTTTAGTTAATGCGGGATATGAAGTTAAGTTAATGGCATTAGAACCAGGTGAAGAAACTAAAGCTTTTGCAACTCTTCCTTTAATTTATAATGAACTTTTAGATTTTAAACTTACAAGAAGTGATTTGATTATAACACTCGGGGGAGGCGTAATTGGAGATCTTGGTGGGTTTGTTGCATCAACTTTTTTAAGAGGTGTAGATTTTGTACAAATGCCAACATCGCTCTTAGCACAAGTTGATAGTAGTGTTGGAGGAAAAGTTGCAGTAGATTTAGAAAGAGGAAAAAACCTAGTTGGAAGCTTTTATCATCCTAAATTAGTTTTAATAGATCCAAATGTTTTAGGAACTTTAAGTGATAGATTCTTTAAAGATGGGATGGGTGAAGTCATTAAATATGGATGTATAAAAGATAAGGAATTTTTTAATTTCTTAAAGAGTTTAAAAGGTAAAGCTGAAGTTATGCACAATATAGAAACAATTATCCACAAATGTTGCTTTATAAAAAAATGTGTTGTGGAAAATGATGAAAAAGATACTGATGAAAGAATGTTATTAAATTTCGGACACACGCTAGGTCATGCTATAGAAACTTATTATAATTTTAAAAAGTTTACCCATGGAGAAGCTGTTGCAATAGGAATGTATGAAATAAGTAAAATTGCAGAAAACAAAGGACTTACAGAAAAAGGTACAACGGAAAATATAAAAGAAATATTAATGCAGTATGGTCTTCCTTATGAAGTAGAAATTGAAGAAAGTTCATCAATTTTAGACACTATAGCTTTAGATAAAAAAAACATTGATAATGTTCTTAAGGTAGTATTATTAAAGAATATTGGAGAATCATATTTAGAGAAAACTAATGTTAAATTCTTTAGTTAATAAGTAATTTGAAAGAATAAATAACTACAAGCAATAAAAATAAAAAGTATAAGTGATTAACAATTAATAATTTAACATTAAAGGAAAAGATTTTTATAGAAATTTAAAATAATGCAAAAATCTATCAAAAACTCTCCTAAATTGTTAACTGTTAACTCTTAACTGAATTAACGGGGTGTGTGATGGGAAATTATAAAATTTATCCAAATAAGTTAAGTGGTGAAGTTAAAATACCTCCATCTAAGAGTATGGCACATAGAGCAGTAATTTGCGCAGCACTTGGAGATGGGATGAGCATAGTTACCAATATAGATTATTCAGATGATATTATAGCTACTATTGAAGCTATGTCAGCATTAGGTGCAAAAATAACAAAGAAAGAAGATTATCTTGAGGTTTATGGAATCAATAATGCAGAAAACATTAAAGCTAATAAATTTAAAAGTGAAAGAATCATAGATTGTAATGAATCAGGTTCAACTTTAAGATTTTTAGTTCCTATAGCAGCGTTATTTGATGGAGTAAATAGATTTGTTGGAAGAGGTAACTTAGGAAAAAGACCATTAGATACATATTACAATATATTTGATGAACAAAATATTAAATATGATTATAAAGATGGAATCTTAGATTTAAAGACAGAGGGAAAATTAAAGGCTGGAGAATTTAAGGTTAAAGGTAATATTAGTTCACAATTTATAACAGGATTGTTATTTACACTTCCTCTTTTAGATGGAGATTCTAAAATTATAATAACAACAGAAATGGAATCAAAAGGATATATTGATTTAACTTTAAGTGCGATGAAAGCTTTTGATATAGAAATTATAAATAATAATTATGAAGAATTTATAATAAAGGGAAATCAAACTTACAAGAGCAGGGATTATAGAGTTGAAGGAGATTATTCTCAAGCAGCATTTTTCTTCTCAGCAGATGCACTTTCAAATGACATAATCCTTAATGATTTAAAATTAGATTCTCTTCAAGGAGATAAAGAAGTAATAGATATTTTAACAAGAATGGGACTTGAAATAAGTAATAAAAATAGTGGATTAATAGGAAATGGAAGTGGAGAATTAAAAGCAACAGTTATTGATGGTTCTCAATGTCCAGATATAATTCCAGTAGTATCTTTAGTTGCAACATTAAGCGAAGGTACAACAGAAGTAATAAATGCTGGAAGACTTAGAATTAAAGAATGTGATAGATTAGCAGCAGTAACTTCTGAGCTTAATAAATTAGGTGCGAAGATTACTGAAAAAGAAGATGGATTAATTATTGAAGGTGTTCACGAGTTAAAAGGCGGAACAGAAGTTTGGAGTCACAAGGATCATAGAATTGCAATGACCATAGCTATAGCTTCTACTGTATGCAAGGAACCTGTAATACTTAAAGATTATGAATGTGTTTCAAAATCATATCCGCAGTTTTGGGAAGATTTTAAAAATTTAGGAGGTAAATTTGATGAGTGGAATGTGGGGAAATAATTTAAAAATTTCTATATTTGGAGAATCTCATGGAGTGGGAATAGGAATAACAATTGATGGACTTCCAGCAGGATTTGAAATAAATATGGATTATGTAATGAAGGAAATGGAAAGACGTGCACCAGGAATGAGTAAGTTATCTACAGCTAGAAAAGAAGGAGATAAGCCAGAAATCTTAAGTGGATTTTTCAATGGAAGAACTACAGGAGCGCCTCTTTGTGCAGTAATTAGAAACTCAGACATGCACTCACAAGATTATGGAAAACTTAAGGATATAATGAGACCAGGTCATTCAGATTATCCAGGATACATAAAATATAATGGATTTAATGATTATAGAGGTGGAGGACATTTCTCAGGAAGAATAACAGCACCTTTAGTATTTGCAGGTGCAATTTGTAAGCAAATATTAGAAAGCAAAGGAATTACAATAGGTACTCATGTTAAGAGTATTGAAGATATTCAAGATAAAAGTTTTTATGATGTAGAACTAAGCAAAGAGCTTTTGGAAGAATTAAAGACTAAGGAATTACCACTTTTAGATCCAGAAAAAGAAGAAGAAATGAGGAATACAATTCTTGAAGCTAAGAAGGATCAGGATTCTGTTGGTGGAACTATTGAATGTACTGTTCTTGGAATGGATGCAGGAATTGGAAATCCATTTTTTGATTCTGTGGA
>Ga0302165_10000549_pt1 | contig 13553 bp, 13 predicted proteins | sample I_Fen_E3_2_FD_193499 | JGI IMG/M metagenome (GOLD analysis project Ga0302165, IMG submission 193499) | Peat permafrost microbial communities from Stordalen Mire near Abisko, Sweden - I_Fen_E3_2 | ecosystem: Environmental > Terrestrial > Soil > Wetlands > Permafrost | place: Sweden: Abisko...
CCATCAAATGGCCCTCCTGGCATAAGTCTCATTAGAAAAAATGTTACTGTTATTACAACTAATATTGTTAACAGACTTACAAAAAATCTTTTTCCAATATATTTTAACATGTGTCCCTCTCCTTCTATTTGTATATTATTACTTGTATAATTTATATAATTATTTTCATGGCTAAATTACAAAATATAGTAAATATTTATTTGATCTGCGCTTAACTTTGATATTGTATGGAAAGCGCTTTCACATAAGCAAAGAATATTTAAATACTAAGGAGTCATTAAACACATTGCTACGGCCTAATAACTCCTTTGTTATTTTTACTTTATCAATATTTAATTTTTTTTCAATAATATTTAACTTATTCATAATTTAATATTATTATAATAATATTATTATCGATAAGTGTCAATATTTTATTTGAATTAAGCAAAACAAAGTAATAATTAATAAATTTTTTTCTTTACTTTTGTTAATTATTCTATATTACACTTCTTTTTACTAAATGATAGATATTAATAAAGATATCATTTTATCATAATTCTTCTTAACATACGTAAAATTTTTATCCTTGAAAAAGTCCTTCTACAATGCTAATTTCCAAGTTCTCAAAATTTTTTTTGACTATCACCACTTATATCTATCAATGCCTAACTTATTTATTATAATTCTTTCATATTTATCTATAAAAAACTGTTGATTATGATAATTTAAAAATTTCATTACAACAGTTCTTTATTTTCTTAATATTTTCAGTGTAAATTCTTTATTTTCTTAATATTTTTTATTGATTTTTTAATTATAATTGTCATCATAATCATCAAAATATAATACAGATTCTGTTTCTCTACAATATCTAACACACATGCATTGTGCTAATTTCCTTGGACATTTATAACATAAACAAGTTAAATCTCTACCATCACATTTTCCTTGTTTTAATTCTATACAATCTCCACAGTTTACTCCATTTCCTGCTGGCATAATCAATTCACTGCTCCTTTAACTTTAAGCTCTCTTAATTTAGTATCAATCAAAAAGGCGCAGATGTCAAATTATTTACATATTTACACAATGAAATTATTTTTAATACAATTCCATTTTTCTAAAAACTTTCTTACCAAATCCCTAATCTATATTCTGGATTAATATACATACCATCATTTTCAGAGATCCCATAAGTATCATAGAATTTTTGGAATTGCGCTAAAACTGCATTAACTCTAAACTTATTAGGTGAATGTTCATCTAAAAGCAAAACATACTTCCCATATTCTTTTGTTGTTATTTGTCTCCAAGTAACTGCATAACTTTCAAAAAATTCTTTATAATTTGGATTATCCATAGTTGAAAGCATATCTAAAAGACAAGACATTCCTCCAATATCAGCAATATTTTCTCCAACTGTACGATAACCATCAATTTTTTGTCCTGGCAATGCTTCTATTAGGTCATAAAATTGTGCAATCTTCCAAGCCTTTTCTTTAAATTGTTTATACTCTCCATCACTCCACCAATTATTTAAATTCCCATCTGAATCATATAAAGATCCAGTATTATCAAATGCATGGCTAATTTCATGCCCTATAATAGATCCTATCCCCCCTAAATTTTCTTCTTTACTTCCATTAGGATTATAAAAATGACCTTGAATAATTCCTCCTGGAATTATAATTGAATTTTCATTTGCACTATAAAAGGCATTAACTGTTTGAGGTACAAACCCTTCTTTACTTTTGTCTATCTGTTTATTTAATTTACTAAATATCCTCTCATTTGCAAAAGCTCTTAATGTCATTATATTCTCAAAAAGTGATCCACCTTCTGCATAAGATTTAATATTTATTTTTGAATAGTTAAGCCAATTTTCTGGATATCCTATTTTGACAGTTAATTTATCTAATTTATCAATAGCATTTTTTTTAGTTGATGCACTCATCCAATCAAGATTATTAATTCGCTTTTTATATGTTTCTATAATCTCTTTTGTTATAGTCTTTACATCTTCCTTTGTCTTTTGGGGAATATACCTTTCTGCATATATTTTTCCAATAGCCATTCCCATAGTTGAATTTATTGTATCAACAGCATCACTTTCTTTTGATTCATTTCCTGTTATTCCAAGCAAACTACTTTCATATTCTTTATTTACCTTTTCAAAATCTTCACTTAGATAATTTGCTGCATGAACTAAATTAACTATTTCAATATAGTTCTTTATAATTGGTACATTTTCTTGTGTATATATTTTATCAAAACCAGCTAACCATTCTGGATCTTCTAAAATAATTTTATTTGCTTTCTCTATTCCTAAAGAACTCATAATAGCTGGTAGATTTAAATTTGGTGCTAAATCATTAAGTTGATTCAAAGTATAAACATTATACATAGACTCTGTTAAATTCGGAGTAGCAGATTTCTTTTTTTTACCCCTAGTATATGGCGCTATCATCCCTTCAAATTTAAACATATTATCTACTTTAACTTTTGCTTCATCCTTTGTATATCCACTTAACATTAAAATCTTATTGTAATATTCTTCTGTCAATTTCTTATTTTTAATTGTTTCTTCTGTTGGGTCAGTGTATTCATCAGGATCCCCTAAACTAAGTCCTGTACTATCCATATATAATACATTAGTTTTAGCATCCTTTATATCTCTTTCAACAACAAATCTCATTGTTGAATTTACTACATCCTTATTAGCCCATAATTTTGTAAGGTCATCTTTTGTTTTTACTGCTTTAATTTCATCTAGGATTTTTTGAACTGGTTTTAATCCGTCTCTATTTCTAGCTTCTACATTTAATGTATTATTGTATAAATTAATTATTTTCTTCTCATCACTATTTTCTGCATATTTATCTTTATCAATTAACAACTGATTAATTATATCTTTTATTTCACTTGTTACTTTTTCTTCAACTTCATCAAAAGTAGAATTAGTCGACTTTCCATCTTCAATTTTTGTAGTATTCATCCATTGACTATTTATTGAATCATAAAAATCATCTTGTACTCTTACACCTTGATTCGTACTTGTAGTTTCAGCATTTGTTTCTGCTGCTATAGCATTAGTATATGATGTAGGACTCATCATTAAAATGAATATAAATATACTAGCTATGATTCCAAACCTTTTAATTTTATTCATTATCTTGCCTTCTCTCCATTATGATTTCTAAAGTAGTCATAATATAGATACTAAATTCAAGAATTTAGCACATTTCATTTTTTTAATACTTGTAAATTTAACAATATCAAGTCTTATAGAATTCTAATAATTAGGCTTGTCCAAATAAATATATCCATATAAATAACTCGTTTCATATATCTCGCTATATTTAAAGGTTACACCATGCCACATAGATTCTGATATGTAAACTTTATTGTTTTCTATTTTCTCAACAACAGCAACGTGTCCGCTTCCATCAGAATTTGGTAAATTAGACTTCCATACTGCAATAGCTCCAACTCTAGGTTCAAAGCCGTATTTATATTTACCACTCTTCTTATTTGCATCCCACCATTCATATCCATTACCTATAAATCCTGCATCAGTTGGTTTACTTCCAGTGAGCTCCCATGCACGACCCCATGCATACCAAGTACAATTTCCTTTAATTAAACTTCCACCACTAGAAAATGGAGGTGAAAGCTTTATCTTATAGAAAAGATTGTCATCTGAATAATAATGCTTATCATCCAAACTTGGTTCCTTATCTCTTATTACACCCTTTGCTAGTGAAGCATTTGTTAAGTTTGTATTATATCCTATAGGTGGTATCTCTACTTTAGGAACATTTATATTAGAATCTAATGTGGTCCCAGAATCTTTAGGTTTTTCAAAGCTAATCCACTTAGAACTTACCCACCCATTTTTATTATTTACAATTACAGGATAAAATCCATCTTTTTCATCACCAATAATTTTAACTTCTTTATTTTTAGCTAAAGTTCCTATAATTTCTGAAGAAACTAATGCTTCTGATCTAATATTTAACAAATCACTACTAGTAGAAACATATCCTGTACGAGTTTTATTATCACTGTTATCCTTTCCCGTAGAAGTTCCTGCATTATTGCTTGTATTACTTTTTACATTCTCTAAATCTTTTGAGTCAATTTGTATTTCTTGAGTTATTTCCTTACCATTTATCATTGCTCCGCTTGCTGAAAAAGTATAAACCTGTCCATCAATACCAATAGTTCCTGTTTCCATTTGCCCACTAGAATTCATAAAATACCAAGTACCATTATCTTTAACCCAGCCAATGCTCATAGCTCCATCTAGATTAAGGTAATACCACTTTTCATTTACTTTCTTCCATCCGATTTCCATTGCTCCACTATCAGATAAATAATACCACTTTTCATTTAATTTAATCCAACCAGTCTTCATTATCCCATTTTCATCAAAATAGTACCATTTGTTATCAATTTCTCTCCATCTAGTAGCTTTAGCGTTGCCTTCCATCCAATTCCAATTACTTTTCGAATCTTTTAGCCATTTAGCAGATGCTGGCACATAATTTATATTTGTTATTATTAAAGTTAATACAGCTACTCTTATTATCTTTTTAATAAATTCTTTCTTCATTTTATACTACCCCTTTTTTATCAAGTGAAACTTGATTCAGGTGTGGTTTGATACCCATCTGAATCTTAGTTGAACTTATACCCTCAAGGGGTACCTAGTCCAGAAGCACGCATCTGTTATTCCAACTTAAGGGAAATCAAGCACTCCAAATCTTAATGCTTTCACAACATGCTAAATAGAGTTGCAGATGCTAGCTATTGGATAAATTATTTTTATAATTCATTTATCATACGTAATTTCATTTTAGATTGAATCAGAACTATAATTTATAATACAGCAAATATTAAATCTAGCTTATAATTCCATATAACTTACAATTCATATTTATTGTAAATTAATTCTTATACTTTAAATATTAACTCAAAACTAATCAATTAACAAATATAATATAAAAAATGACCTGCTACAAATTTTGCAAGTCATTTTATCTTTTTAAAATTCTAAATTTTATTTTTAGCAAATTACAAAAATGCTCCTATTATAATTAATACAATAACACCTGGAACTCCGAAAAAACCTGCTATTAAAGCTGTAATTGGATTAATTGCTAAAGAGAAGTTGAGATTTATACCAAGTAATTTAAGCTTTGCAATTATAAAATTTACTACATATAAGATAACAACTCCAACAATTCCATTTATAAGTATTTTTATTGGCCATTTTAATAATTTTGTAAATAGAAATAATACTGCTATTCCTATTAATCCATATATTAAAAACTGTCCCTCCATTTTTAATCCCCCATTTTTATTTATTTAACAATTTGTACATTTTTCTGAGCTATATAATCAGTCCCTACACGGATGCCTCTTTCTCTTGCTATTGATAATAAGTAATCATATCTTTTTCTTGCAACATTTTCTGAATAAATAGCTACCTCTATTAATCTGTCATCGTTAACATTATTGAACATGCTACGAGCCACATTTATTTCCATCTTTGCTATTTCCATATCTTCTAATAACTTTGCATACACTTTAGGATCATCCGTCTTATACATCAGGTATTCTACAATATTTTTTTTATTCATGTAAATCCCTCCAAAAACTTCTTATTACTATTTTATCCATTTACAGGAAAGAATATACATTTTTTCATTTTTATAATTTTTAAAGATTGTAGCACCTTTTTTCTATTTTTTCATATATTGTATTATATAAGAAGCTTTTCACTCATGTCAGACAAAACTTCTAACTCCCATCTATATAACACTTTTTAGGAACCTAATATTTTAGGTTCCTATTTTTATACATATGTTGTAATTTTAATTCTTCAAAAAAATCAAGTCACTGTAACTAATTTTAATGGAGATTACTTTTTGCAAAATATATATTATTAAATTTCTTTTCTTCCTTCTAAAGCCTTAGATAAGGTAACTTCATCAGCATATTCTAAATCTCCACCAACTGGTATTCCTGATGCTATTCTGGTCACCTTAATATCAAGCGGTTTAAGTACTTTAGATATGTACATTGCAGTTGCTTCTCCTTCTATATTAGGATTAGTTGCAAGTATTACTTCTTTAATATCTTCAGTCATTCTTGAAACGAGTTCTCTGATTTTTATATCTTGAGGTCCTCTGCCTTGCATTGGAGATATATTTCCATGTAATACATGATATACTCCATTATATTCTTTAACTCTTTCCATTGTCATAATATCCTTTGGCTGTTCTACAACGCAGATGGTTCCTTTATCTCTATTAGGATTATCACATAACGAGCAAGGATCTTTGTCTGTAAAATTTCCACATACAGAACAATATTTAACTGTTCCTCTTGCTTGAACTAATGCATTTGCAAATTCTTTTACTTCATTGTCTGGCAAATTTAAAATATGTAAAGTTAATCTTTGAGCTGTTTTCTGCCCTATACTTGGTAACTTAGCAAATTCCTCAATTAATTTTTCTATGGCTACTGGATAAAAGTCCATCATATTTTAAGTTTCTCCTTTATTTTTTATTCTCAATTGTATAAGTCTAATTAATTTTCACAAGGTTCTGTAGAAAAAGTGAAACGTTAACTTTTATCTATTGACTGCAATAATTATATATAGTTTTTTACTAAAATTATACATTATTATTTATATATTACAAAAAAGCATACACAAATTGAAGGCTAACCAACAATTCTGTATGCTAACTGTTATCATTATTCTTAGAATAACCCGCCTGGCATTCCACCTGTTAATTTACCCATTTTGCTTGCAGATTCTTCTTCTACTTTTCTTAATGCTTCATTAACTGCACTCATCATTAAGTCTTCAAGCATTTCTACATCATCTGCATCCACAACTTCTGGCTTTATATTAATTGCTGTTATTTCTTTTTTACCATTGGCTTTAACTACTACTGCACCGCCACCAACTGATGCTTCAAATTCTTTAGTTTCAAGTTCCTTTTGCATATCTTCCATTTGCTTTTGCATCTTTTGGGCTTGCTTCATAAGGTTATTCATATTACCTCCGCCAAAGCCACCTGGAAATCCACCTTTTGCCATAAAAAAATCCTCCTCTTTCTTGAATCTCATTTTCTAATTATAAAACAACTTTATTTAATTGACAATGCACAATTGTGAATTAATGCCCTTTATGGGTACCCTATGGGCAATTTAAATAAGCTTTCTCTAAATTACTTGTATTTGCTTTTACATCTAATCTAGAATATTTAGGCTTTAATGTGGCCTTTAAAAATGATATTAATATCTCATATTCTAATTGTATACTAAAAAATATCTACTAAATCAATTTTAAAATCCGGAAATACGGAACTGACATAAACATCTCCTTGATGATAAGTGTTAATAGAATAATACTCATCTATCAACACACATTGGATTATATTTCCATTTTGTTCAACCATATTATATTCTAATACTCCATATTTCTGATATAATTCCAACTTAGTAATCCTATCATGGCTTGCTGTACTCTTAGAAATTACCTCAAAAATTATTTTAGGTATAGAAGTATAACTTTCACCTTTCATTGAAGATTCTTCACAAACAACAAACACATCTGGTTTATATTTATGATTTTCATCGAAAATCACTTCTATTTGCTCTATACGAACCTTACATTTACTCCCCTTAAGATAAAGTTTTAAATATGTAGCAATATTGCCAACTATCTCATTATGATAATCTGATGTGTCAGAGTGCATTATTATATTTCCATTATCATATTCAATTTTACATTCATAAGAATCTTGAATAATTTCAAACTCTTCTGGTGAAATATATTTGTTTTTTTCAATATTCACTAATTACCACATCCTCTCAAATACTATTATATGAAATATTTTTTTCCAAAGCCTATAAGGCCCTGTTCATAGTTAACTGTTTATTACTCATCATATACTTCGAATGGTATTCCATCTATTGCCTGCTTTAATAATTCCTCGTTATCCTGACTCTCTTTATCTTTTCCTACTATATAATCTACTATTATTTTTTCCTTTAATACTTCAGAAAATACACTATTTACAATTTCTCTGTATTCAGCTTTTTGCAATCTGTCTTTATTAAAAGCATACATTGCTTCATATTCTAATGTAACAATTCCATTTTTAATGCTATATGGTTTTGCTGTAACAATTGAAGCATAAACTATCATTGCTCTCTTTGCCTTAAAGGTTTCTATTATTTCAGTCCACGCCCTTCCAACATCATCAAGATTTAATGTTGAATTAGCATTCCCTTCAAACTTCTCTTTATCATTATTATTAGCTGATAGCTTTCTATTTTGGCTAATACTGCTTGATTTTTGATCTATACTAGTATGTGCAGATTTTGTTGCTTCACCCATTGTTTCTGATTGAACAACTTGTATCTTCCCATTTTTTAAGGATTCTTCAAGTTTGTTTATTCTTGATAATATAACTTCATTTGAAGTATCATATTCAATTTTGCACATTTTTATAACGGCAAGTTCTAGATATAATCTGCTTTGTTTACTTGCTTTTGAATTTATTTCAGCTTCTTGAAGTATTCTAATCGCCCTCATTATTTCTTCTACTCTAATTTTACGACCTTGTTCCTTAACCATAGATATATTTTCAAGAGACATATCTAAAACTTCTTCTGGATTATTTGTAACCTTTACCATAAGCAGATTTCTAAAATGAGCAATTAAATCCTTCATAAATAACTGCATATCCTTACCTGCATACATAAGTTTATCAATTATTATCATTGCTTTTTCTATACTTCTATCTATAATTGCATAAGTTATATCAAATAAATATTCATTTGTTACAAGTCCTAATATGCTTACTAAATCTTCATATTTAATTTGAACTTCTCCCATTGCAATTGCTTGATCTAATATACTTACAGCATCTCTTAAGGCCCCATCACAAACTCTTGAAATTAAATCCAAACTCTTTTGTTCATAACCTATATTTTGAGCATCCGTGATCTTTTTTAGTCTACTCGAAATTTCTTTTTGGTTTATTCTCTTAAAATCAAATCTTTGACATCGAGATAAAATTGTTATAGGTAATTTTTGAGGATCTGTAGTTGCTAATATAAATATTACATTCTTAGGTGGTTCTTCTAAGGTCTTTAAGAATGCATTAACAGCTCCCACAGAAAGCATATGAACTTCATCCATTATGTATATCTTATATTTAGCTTCCTGTGGTGGATACTTAGTATCATCTATAATATCTCTGATTTTATCAATACCATTATTAGAAGCTGCATCAAGTTCTGTTACGTCAATTGCTAAACCTTCATCTATCTTTTTACACATTGCACATTCATTGCAAGGCTCACCATTCTTTAAATCAAGACAGTTTAATGCCTTTGCCATTACTTTTGCAGTGGATGTCTTTCCTGTTCCCCTTGTTCCACAAAAAAGATAAGCATGTGCGATTCTGTCATTTATAATTTCATTTTTTAATGTTGTTGTTATATGTTCTTGCCCAACAACATCTTCAAAATTTCTAGGTCTCCACTCTCTATATAGTGCTTTGTAACCCACAAGCTACCACCTCTCTATTTTCTTTGGCACTTGAAGAAATATAACCCTTCAAAGGTGCACCTTAAATATAAACTTATTATACACTATTGATTGTGCAATGCAAATTGTGTAACAACTCCCTTTAAATTTTGTTAACTGATATTTATATGCTAAAATAGGTAGAGAATATCTTAATAATCTTGTACTTTTATGACGATAAATACTTATCTATAGCTAATGATATATTAGAAAATGGATATTTTGATAACAATAGAACTGGAATGCCAACTTACAAATTACCTCACCAAATTATGCAATTTAATTTGGAGAAAGAATTTCCTATCTTAACAACTAAATTTGTAGCTTTCAAAACTGCTGTTAAAGAACTTTTATGGATTTTTAAAGACCAATCAAACAGTGTAAAAGATCTTCAAGCACAAAACGTTAAGATTTGGGATGAATGGATGATGGATGACGGAACTATTGGAACTTCTTATGGTTGGGTTATAAAAAAATTTGATCAAATGGATAAATTAATAGATGCTTTAAAAAATAATCCACAAGATAGAAGAATGATGCTTAATTTATGGCAAATACCATATTTAGATGGTGGTGCTCTTTACCCTTGCTGTTTCCTTACTATGTGGGATGTAACAGATGGCAAACTTAACTGTATGCTTGTGCAAAGAAGCGGTGACTGGCCACTTGGTGTTCCATTTAATACATCACAATATGCAGTACTCGTTCATTTGCTAGCTCAAGTTACTGGACTTAAACCTGGTTTATTTACTCATGTAGTAAATAATGCACATATATATCAAAATCAAGTTGAAGGAATGAAAGTTCAACTAACTAGAAAAAATGATGCATACAATGCACCAAAACTTTGGATTAACCCTGAAATTAAAGACTTCTATGATTTTACACCAGATGATATAAAGCTTGAGGGTTATGAACATCATCAAGCAATTAAGATGGAAGTATCAGTATAAAAAATTCAAAATAGTTGCTGAGTAAATATAATATCTATGTTGCAATTTAAATTTTACATTTAAACTGTACTTGTTCAATAAGCTATAAGCATTTAAGGAGGAATTTAAAATGTTATCAATAAGTGTCGCTGTTGCAAAAAATAATGTTATTGGTAAGGATAATACTTTACCTTGGCATATATCTGAAGACTTAAAGAGGTTTAAAAGAATCACTTCTGACAAGAAAATGATTATGGGAAGAAAAGCCTTTGAATCACTACCTGGAATCCTTCCAAATAGAGAACATATAATTATAACTAGAAATACTGACTTTAAAGTTGATTCTGATATGGTAAAAATCGTCTATGATTTAAATTCATTAGTTGAAAAGTATTCGAAGTGCGAAGATGAAATTTTTGTAATTGGTGGTGCAGAAATTTATGAGCAATTTCTTCCTTATGTACAAAAAATATATCTAACGCAAATAGATGAAAATTTTGATGGAGATACTTATTTCCCTGAACTTAATTATAATGAATTCAAAACAGAATTTACTTCTGAAAAATTTACTGATGAAAAGAATGGACTTCATTATACATTTATAGACTTAGAAAGAATTTAGCAATAAATAAGCAGAAATAATTGTTTTTAAACTATATAAGTTGCAAAAAATAATTGATCGTTACTATTTACAATAGTTTTATGTTAATTACTTTAATATAACGTCATTATCTAAACTTATATAGTTAACTTTTAATATTACTATAACAGTTAGGATATTAAAAATTGACAGTTAACTTCAATTCTTAACTGTCAATTTTTAATTCTTAACTCTTAACTGAATTAAATGGGGGTTTATATATGAAATTTATAACTTATAAACACGATGACAAAGAACAAGTTGGTATTTTAGCCAAAAATGAACAAGGCCTTTATCCAATAAAAGCTCTTAATGTAAATTATGAAACTATGAATGATTTAATAGAAAAAATAACTGATGAAGAAATGAGACTTTTAAAATCAGCTATTGAAGAAGATTCTAATGAAGTTCTTTCTATTAATGATGTTTGTAAAATGGCACCAATTCCAAATCCCAAACAAGATATTATTTGTTTAGGAATTAATTACATGGCCCATGCAGTTGAATCTGCAAGATATAAAAAAGAAGCTTTTGGAGGAAATAGACCATATGCCGTTTATTTTTCAAAAAGAGTAAATATTGCAACAGGTGATGGTGACTACATTCCAAGTTATTCTGAAATTGTTGATAGCCTTGATTATGAAGCTGAACTCGCAGTTATAATAAAAAAAGATGCTAAAAATGTAGCTAAGGAAAATGCTTATGATTATGTTTTTGGATATACTGTTATGAATGATGTCAGTGCAAGAAATCTACAAACAAGACATAAACAATGGTACTTTGGAAAAAGCTTAGATGGCTTTACACCAATGGGACCTTGCATTGTTACTAAGGACGAATTTGTAAATCCACCAGTACTTAAAATATGTTCTAAAGTTAATGGAGAATTGAGACAAAATAGTACAACTGACCTTATGATCACTTCTATTGAAGATGTAATTCATGAATTATCTCAAGGCGTTACTTTAAAAGCTGGTACTATTATTGCAATGGGTACACCTGCTGGTGTAGGAATGGGATTTGAACCACCAAAGTTTTTAAAATCTGGAGACATTGTAGAATGCGAAATTGAAGGAATTGGCTCACTAAAAAATATTGTTAAGTGATAAGTTCGAATAACTAAATCTTGTATTTAGTTATTCGAACTTAGTTAACTAGTTCTACTAGTTAACTTCCTTAAACATTTAGTTATTCGAACTTAGTTAACTAGTTCTGCTAGTTAACTTTCTTAAACATTTAGCTATTCGAACTTAGTTAACTAGCTCTGTTAGTTAACTTCCTTTAAAAACAAAACAAAAGAAAATGAGGGTGTTTCATAAATGAAACGCCCTCACTTTCTTATCCTATTGTGTCCTATGTTAATCCTATTGAAGAATAACCTAATTAAAGTACTTGATTATATATAATCAAACATCAAAATAAACCATGCACCTCGCTTTGTTATTAGTTCTCCATACGTTACTTCTGCAGTTAGCTCAGACCAGATTGATCCACGGCACATGAAAGGGACCACTTATCACTGCTTCCTTCCAGACCTGACGAGGTTCATGGGCTTCCATTGCGTGGGACCCAGTCATCAACACCACTTACAAAAGTCAGACTATAGATTGCTAATATCTAAGCGAGGAATTCAATCCTGCTATAGCGGATTGCAGGTTACAGGGCACCGCTGACTCCCCATCTAGCATGGCAATGGTGGAATGCTGAGGGTTTGAACCTCAAGACTTTCATCATAAGAAAATCTCCGTCCCCATTGGACGCCAAACCATGTTAATCATTGCTCTTATACTAATTCAAAAACTTTATCTAGCCATATTCATATACATTAATATTTTCGAACTATTCATTCCTTCTAATAATGCCTATTTACTAAATGCCATTTTTGATACTTGTTAATAATAACATATAAGAACTTCAAATACAAGGGTATTCTATTTGTCTTTATATTAAATTTATTCCATATTGTTAATACTTAAATTTTAAACTTATTAATAATTTAATTTTAATTAATTTATTAATATTTAATATACAAATATAATGATTTCTAAGTATCAATTTTGTTTAAACCTTTCCTTGATACTTAGAAATCTATTTATTAATTCTAATTTATATTTAAGATATTATTGAGTTTTTTTACCCCATACTGCTGTACCGCTTTGATTTAATCCGGTATAAACATATGTTTTCTTATTATTTTCGAAGTCCCACGCTTCAATTACCTTTACAGTATCAATCCAGTAATCTCCCGCTGTTTGACCTTGCGCATACCAATAAAGCTTTAATGTATTTGGAGCCGTAAACGTCCAGTAATTTTTACTATCTGAAGTTCCTATCTTACCATCAGGTAGCAATTTAACTGAACTTGAAGTGATTTTTTTCGTTG
>Ga0302165_10000552_pt1 | contig 13521 bp, 11 predicted proteins | sample I_Fen_E3_2_FD_193499 | JGI IMG/M metagenome (GOLD analysis project Ga0302165, IMG submission 193499) | Peat permafrost microbial communities from Stordalen Mire near Abisko, Sweden - I_Fen_E3_2 | ecosystem: Environmental > Terrestrial > Soil > Wetlands > Permafrost | place: Sweden: Abisko...
TTATGGCAATAAATGATTGGAAGATTTTTTTAATGCCTTACGAGCAAGCTGTAGATGAGCTGAAGGTTAAATTAAAATCAATTAGAAAAGAATATAGAAAAAAAAATGAGTATTCACCTATAGAATTTGTAACTGGAAGAGTAAAAGAAGTATCAAGTATGTTAGAAAAAGCTAACAAATTTGAAATTCCTATAGACAGAGTTAGGTATGAACTTGAGGATATTGCAGGCATAAGAATAATGTGCCAATTTGTTGATGATATAGATACTGTTGTTGAGATATTAAGAGGTCGTAGAGATATGAAAATTCTTTATGAAAAGGATTATGTAAGAAATGTTAAAGAAAGTGGTTATAGAAGTTATCATATGATAATAAAGTATCCAGTAAATATGGCAGAAGGAGTAGTTGAAATTTTAGCAGAATTTCAAATAAGAACATTAGCAATGAACTTCTGGGCAACAATTGAACATTCTCTTAATTATAAATATAAACAACATATACCAGAACAATTAAAAGAAAAGCTTAAGCGTTCTGCAGATGCAGCATTTAGATTAGATGAAGAGATGCTAGAGATTAAAGATGAAATTAAGGATGCTCAAAAATTATTTGAAGTTAAATCTCATTTGATTTCCAACATAATGAATTCATTGTTAACATTGATTTCATTAGGTAAAGAAGCAGAAGTATCTAGATATCAAAAGACTTTAAACAAGCTTATAGAAGAGGGTGAAGTTTGGGAATTAAACAGTTTACTTTTTTCTGTTAAGAAAGAAATTGAAAAATATAAAGACTAAGGTCCATACTTATGAGTATACCTAGGCGAAATAAGGAGGATGCTATTGTTACGGTTGCTGAGGACTTAACTGTGAATTTCTAACAGTAGAAGTTGCACCATTTCTGCATGCTCCCAATATAAATTGGGACAGGCAAAAATGGAACAACTTCTACTGAAGAAATATCTACAGCCCAATCCCCTGATGCAACACTTCACAAAAGCATCCCCCTTATTTCTAGTTTTGATGCACATATAAGTATAGGAAATGTTGAATGTGCTAAAACATAAGGTGTAATAAGATGTAAGTATGCACATTATAGAGGAGGTGAACTTTAGTGGGAGTTGATACTTATAGACGATCTCACTAAAGATAATATATGGATAGAGAAGAAATATTATTAAAATTAAAAAAGAATCCTGAATATATTAAAGAATTAACTGAAATGGATGAAGAATTAAAAATATTTATAGTTAAGAATAATGGTAATAATATTAAATATATTGAAAATCCAAGTAAAGAAGTTCAAAAACAAGCTATTAAGAGCACTCCTTTGTCTGTTAAATATATTAAAAATATTGATAAAGAAATTGGAATAATGTGTGTTAAAAGCTTATGGAATTCTTTGGAGCTAATAAACAGTCCAAGTGAAGAGATAATAGAAGAAGCTATTAAAACTAAGGGATGGGCTATACAATTTGTACAGAAACCAAGTGAAGAATTGCAACTGCTAGCTGTAAGTAAAGACTATGATTCAATTAAATATATAGAAAATCCTTCTGAAAATGTTCAACTTGTAGCCATAGAAAATTATTATGTGGCAATTAGATTTATAAAAAATCCAAGTCTAAAAGCTAAGGTAAAAGCAGTAATATCAAATGGAGAAGCTATAAATTATATTTCTAACTATGATTTAGATGATGTAAAGGCATTTATTCATGAAAATATAAATGTAGTTAAGTATATTTATGAAAGTATTGATGTAGAGATAGTAGTTGAGATTCTTAAGGAAAAAATTAAAGATGAAAATATTGAAAAGAAATACATTATAGATTTCTTAGAATTAGAGATTTTGGAAATGGATAAAATCAATTTTGTTAGAGAATATGGAAGTAAGAATGCAAAAAAACTATTAGTAGATTATAAATTATCAATGTAACAGAGGTGAGAGTTTTGAATTATTCAGAATGTTTAAGTACAGTGGATTTAATCATTGCATGTAATGATGTTCCTTTAATTATAGGAGAAAGTGGAGTTGGGAAAACTTCATTAGTTAAATATATAGCTAAAAACAATAAATATTATTTAGTTACAATAGATGCCAATTTATTAAAAGAAGGAGAAATTGGAGGATTACCTATAGTTGAAAATAGGGTGACTATATATGCAACACATAATAAATTAATTGAAATTGAAAAGGCTTTAAAAGGAGATGAAAGAAGAGATGTTATTTTATTTATAGATGAATTAAATAGATGTGACCATGCCGTAGCACAAGAACTTATGAATCTTATTTTAAATAGAGAAATTAATGGATATGTACTAGATAAGAGAGTTAAGGTAATTGCTGCAATGAATCCTTCAAATAAAAATGAGGGCTTTTATAATAGCAAATATGATGTTGTAGACATGGATCCGGCTCAAGAAGATAGATTTGTATGGGTGAATCTTGATTCAGATATTAAGGAATGGATTAAGTGGGGAATGAGCACCGATGGAAATATTAATGAATATATTATAGAATTTTTATCTACTTTTCCAGAGTATTTAAATATGCCAAGTGCGCAAGAATCAATAAAGTCTACACCAAGAAGTTGGGAGAGGATATCTAAAGCATATGAAATATATTTAAAAAATAAAGAAAAGTATTCTTTTGATATATTTTTAAATGTTGTGAAAGGAAATGTTGGAGTAAATATTGCAAATGATTTTGGAAACTTTTTAATTAATTTAAAAAAACCTTTAATAAGGGTTGAAGATATATTTAACAATGAAATTTTTAATTTTGAATTAAAAGAAAAGATAGAAAAAGAAAATCATTCAAGATTATACATATTAGCAAAAAACTCATTAAGGTATTTAGAAAATATGACTATAGAAAAGAATTTAAAATTGTTTTCAGAACTTCTAAATTTATATCCTAGGGATTTAAGACTTGGAATAATGAAGGAAATAAAACGAGATTATAAAGACGGAATATATAAAGAATTAATGGAAAATGAAGAGTTCTTAGATGCATTTTTCAATATATTCAAATAAGCGTGTGACAGATACCGGTGGTGAAAACTACACTTATGCAGATATTCAGCTGAAATAAAGGAGAATTTAGATTAACAATATGGACTTTATAAAATTATAAATAAAAAATGCTTTTATTATAGTATTGAAATATGATATAATTGTAAAAATATTACAAGGGAAAGTGCAATAAGGAGAAAATAAGATATGGATTTTGAAGAAAAGAAGCAACAGCTTTTAAAAGAAGCATATTCATTAAAGGATAATGTTAAATTTAATGATGATTATAAAAGAAATTTTTTTGAATTAGTTGAAGATGTTATATTGTATTTATTACAAACTCAAGATGCTTTTTTTGGACAATTCATGCTGAGAATAAGACGAGGTATAAATATAGTCATAACTGTACCAATAGCTACTATTCCTAAACGTGACGGTTTTAATATGTACTTTAATCCTTTTTTATTTTTAAATTGTAGCAAAAAAGAAATGGCATCTTTATTTAAACATGAAATATATCATATAATGAATTCTCACTTTGAAAGAGAAAGAAAGCTAAAGCATAGATTTAACAAAGAAGCTATAGGTGTTGCATTAGATATTTCAGTAAATCAATATATAAAGGATTTGCCAGCATATAGCAAAAAAATCAATGGGATAAATATGGAATATAATTTATCTATTGGGGAAAATAGAAGTATTGAAGAATATGCAGAAGAGATTTATAAATCAATCAAATCAAGGATTAAAGAAAATAAAATAAGCAAAGATAACGATTTGAAATTTGAAATAGATATTACAAAAGCACATGAGTTGTGGGATGAAATACAATTAAGTGAAGAAGATATTAAAAGTTTAACTAAGAAAACAGCAATAAGTGCTTATAATAAAAATACACCCAAAGGACTAGAAAATATAATTTTAGCATATGAAGAAAAAGCTGAAATATCATGGCAAGCTGTTCTTAAGGATATTTTGCCAACTGTAAAATCAGGATATAAAAAAACAATAACAAGAAGAGATAGAAGGCAACCAGATAGATTAGATTTGAGGGGAAGATTACCAAAAAATGAAACAGAACTAATTGTTGCTATTGATATAAGTGCTAGTATGAATGATGATGATATGCATAGAATATTGGTAGAAATATTATCAATAACGTCAAGTACTAGAAATAAAGTTATAATTATTGAGTGTGATAATGAAATTAGAAATATATATGAACTTAGAACTGAAAAGGATATAAGAAAAAGAAGTAACAATAATGGATCAACACAATTTGCACCAGTATTTCAATATATTATTGATAATAATTTAAGAAATGTTGTATTAATATATTTTACTGATGGGGTTGGAGAAAAAGAATTAAGTGTGAAACCAATTAATAGAAACACAATATGGGTAGTATCTGGTAATCAAGAATTATCTTTAAAGAATCCATATGGGGAAGTAAAAAGAATAAATTCAGAAAAAAAAGAAGTCATAGAGGGAAATATAGGATTGAAAATGCTTAATGAAGCAATACACGAATGGGCTAGATAATGCATAATGTTATTTTATTTTATATGCCTAATTTAAATATGCAAATGCAAGCTTATATGTTAAAATGATTTGTAAGGCTGGAGGGATATGCTTGATAAAAAGAATGAAAAATATAGATTATATAATGCTAATATCTGTACTTCTTATAGTCAGTGTAATAGTAAATATATATGCGTTATTTAAAATAAATAATTATAAATATAAAATAGAGCAGCAATCATATATTGAAATCGAAGATATTAAGCAAAGAAATGAGAGCAATATGGATATATTATCAAAAAGTATTGAAAATGGTAGTATAAAAAATGAAGAATTGCTAAAACTTTATAAAAACTATGATGTTATAACAAGCAATATAATGGATTTATGGCAACAATATGGAGCATATACACAAAATTCATTACCCATATTTTATAAAAAAATAAAAACAAATAAAATAATGGAAAATGATATACATGGAAAGATAAAAGAATATATGTCATCTGTTTTAAATAGGGAAATGACAAATGAGAAAAGTAAATTACAATTACAAAATGAAGATTTGCAGTCTTTTAAAGATATGCATGAGATCTCTTCAAGAATATATGAATATCTAAATAAATTTAATGAAGAAACATTACAAGGAATTACAGGAGAAGATAAAGAAAAGAAAGTTATAAAAGAACATTATTGGATAGATATGTTAGAAGGAATATATGATATTAGCGATGATTATGTAAATTTACAATGGAAAATACAATTAATAGAATAATTAGTAATAAAAAAATGTAGAATAAATATTTTTACATTTATTCTACATTTATTGTTTAAATATAATTTTAGTGGCATCCAGCACAAGAACCGCCACATCCACTTTCAGGTTCAATGACAGGCTTTAGGCTCAAACCATTGCCTTCATTTTCTTCAGAAGAAAGGATTATAAAACCACCAAATTGTTCAATTAGGCTTTTTTCATATATAAATGAAATGTCGTTGACTTTTTCAACTTCATCACCATCATTAGCTTCTGAAACGGATATGTTAAAAATTGGACCGCTACATGCAAAGCCAGAAAAATTTAGTCTAATATTGAAATCAGTTATTTTATTTTCTTCTAAAAAAGATTTAAACTCATTATAAGCTTGTTCGCTTATAGTAACATTTTTCATATAAACACCTACTCTACAAAATATTAATGACACTAAATCATTAACGTAAGTATAGCATATATAAATCGAAATAAAAAGTTAATTTAATGGTTATATTATGAAGAATAATGTGCTATTATATTATGGTTTGTTAAATATATAAATGTGATAGTTAAATAAAATTATATTTGGATTTAAAAGTTAAATCTAATTTAATAAATATGAAGTGAAACTTTTAATGTAAATATTTCAAGAAGGGGAATTAACTATGAAACCATATAATAAAAATTTTGTGTTCCAAGAAATGAATAGATATAGTAAGATAATCAATTCAGGAACTTGTGGTAACTATAAGATAACTAAAAATATCATAAAAAAACAAAATTTACAAGGATATATGTATGAAAATAAAGAAGAATATGATATAGATGTAATTCAATTATATAAAGATAATATTAATTTAATGACACTTAGACCTAAAGAAATAGAGAGTTCTTATGGAGCTATCCATGCTGCATGTGGTAAAGTTGGAATTGTTGGATTAGGACTAGGCTATGTAGCTCAAGAAATTGCTCGAAAGTGCAATGTAGAAGAAGTTATTGTATATGAAATCAGTGAGGAAGTCATTAATTTATATGATCATAATTTTATTCAAAATGAAAAGGTAAAAATAATTAAAGGTGATGCTACTAAAGCAAAAGGAGAAAAATTTGATTTTTTTTATGTTGATATATATGAATATGAATTAACTTCAAAAGTAGTTGAAGATTATAAAACTTTTAATGAATTACATCAAATAGAAGAATATGCATTTGGGGGAATAGAACACTTTTTATTAAGCTGTAAATATGAAGATATAGTATGGGTATATATACCTGAAAATTGGATTGATATGAGTAAAAAAGCCTATGAATCATTGGATTCATCAGGATATATTAAAGAATATCAACCTTTAGATGAGAATTTGGTAAGAAAAATACTATTAGAATTTAAACAAGTTCTAAATGCATAAATATAAGGTAAACTTATACCTACAGGTGATAAAGTGTCAAAAGCCTATAGTCAGGATAGACGTATAGGCTTTTATTTTTATTAGAGATCTATATAAATTCAATTGTAATCGTAATCTATGGGTAACTCAATTATAAATAAGGCTCCTATGTTTGAATTTCTAGCACTTATTTTACCATTTAATTTTTCAACAACATTCTTGCTGATGGATAGGCCAAGTCCACAGTTTCCTTTTTTTCCTTTGTAGAATCTTTCGAATACATTAGGAAGTTCAGTAATTTCAAAGCCTGGGCCATCATCAGATATGGTGAGTTGCATTTTCTTATTATCTATTACTTTCAATTCAACAATAACAATGCTAATTGCATATCTTATACAATTACTAATAATATTTGTAATTGCACGAGAAAGTTTTTCCTCATCTCCATGAATTTCAACTATTTCTTTTGGTAATTTAGTAGTAATAGTTATGTTATTTTTTTCAGCAATCAGATTCATGCAATCCACAGATTTATTTATTAAGTCATTAAAAATTAAGTTACTATAATTATAGTTTTCTTCAATTGCATCAAGACGTGATAAATATAATAAATCCTCTACCAAATTAGTCATACGTTTAATTTCAGCAAGTATAATGGGAACAGCGCTACTGCTATTAACAACTTCATATTTAATACCTTCAGTATAGCTTTGAATGGACATAAGTGGAGTCCTAAACTCATGAGATGCATTTTGCAGAAAAGTTTTTTGAGCCTTATCATGAGTTTCAAGTTTTTCAGACATAATATTAATATTATTCACTAATTCACGCAATTCATCATACACTGGCATTTCAATTTTCTTTCCAAAATTTCTTTCTGAAATATTACTTATATACTGATTAAGGTGGAAAAATGGTTCGGATATTTTTTTTGATACACGAGAAGAAAATACTATAGTAATTAAAGCAGAAAAAATAAGTATAAGTAAAAGAATTATATTTATAACGAATTGGAGTTCATTTATTTGTTGAATATTTGAGTAAATGATTATCCAACCTAAACCAAAAGTATTTTTATCCGATACAGGTTTTATAATTGCTATGTATTCAGTCCCAGATAAATTAAAGTTTAAGTAATTCTCTTGATTAACTTTTTTAGTTTTATTAATTTCATTTGTTATCTGTTTCATAAGATCAGCAGAATCAGATTTTTCTAGAAAAGGAGTAATTCTATTTTTATTTTTATCTAGTAATATGAAATCTGCATTTAATAAAGTGAAAGGCTTTTTTAGAGATCGATCCAACATAATGTAATATATAAAGGGATCATTCTCGCCCTGCAGATTAGTAGGTAAAATTATATTAGTTGACTCATCAGGAGGAGGAATTTTGCCATTTGGCTCATTAGGATGAGGCATTTTATCTGATTTAGGAAAAAAATCTGGACCATGTTGCAATGCAGTATCTTCAGCATTTGATGCTATTTTATTTAACTGTGCTATAATATCTTTTTCAAGATACAAGCGTATAGCTGCATTAAACATTATTGCAGTCAACGTAATTAGCATAATAATTACAATAATGTTATATTTAAAAATTCTCCATTTTATTGTGTTTCTTTTCATAATATCATTCCTCATCCTTTATTGTGAAACCGAATCCCCAAATTGTATCAATTCTCAGCTCAGAACCCACATCAGAGAGTTTTTTTCTAATTCTTTTTATCATATCATCAGTGGCCCTAGTTTCTACTTTATTTTCAAATCCCCAAACTTTATCTAAAAGTTCACTACGGCTAACAGCTCTATTTTTATTTTTTACAAGGTAGTATAGTAAGGATAATTCCATTACCGTAAAATTTAAGGGATTGCCGTTAACTTCCACTTGTTTAGTATCAAAATTTATTAAAATATCAGAAGTTTTGGCAATTTGATTATTATTAATAGGAGCCTTGTCCAATTCTATTCTTCTAAAAATACTATTAATTCGTGCAATGAGTTCTAAAGGACTAAATGGTTTAGTGAGATAGTCATCGCTACCTAACTTAAAGCCAGCTATTTTATCAGGTTCTGTATCTTTAGCTGATACGATTATTATTGGGACACAACTTTGAAGACGTATTAATGAGCAAAGTGCATATCCATCTATCTCAGGCATCATGATATCTAATATCAACATATCTGCCTGTTTTTTATTAAAAGCTTCAAGAACGGAACGACCATCATTAAATATTTCTACATCAAAACCATCTTTGACTAAAAATGATTTTATAATATTACAAATATTGATTTCATCATCAGCGATATATATTAATTTTTTATCCATGAATTTGTTTCACCTCAAAGTACATTTTACCATATACACATCATAATGTTATTATAAATTTAAACTGGTTGAATTTGCCACAGATTTGCCACAAAGTTGCCACAACATTACGTTAGATTATAAGGTATATATTTCGATATAACTATTATAGGATAAATATATGCAGGGACGCAGATTGAAGGAGATAATGATATGAATACAATAAGTAATACTCAAAGCACCATTGATGTGTATGCTCTAAAAAGAATACAAGAAGCAAAGGCTTTAGAACAATCCAAAATGCAACATCAAAAAAAACAAGAAGAGAATGATTCTATCTTAATTAGCCAACAAGCGCTTCAAACTACACAAGTTGCATCAAACAGTAGTCCTTTAAATAGTTTAGTATCTGCAGGAACAATCACTCAGGATCAGGCAAATGCCGTTCAAAGTGTATTTCAATCTGGAGGCAAGGAAATTCAAGCTTCAGGAACATACAGTAATAAAACTAAGCGTCAAAGCCCTTTAGATAGCTTAGTAACTGCGGGAACAATTACACAAGATCAAAAAGATGAAATTCAAAGTGCTTTTAAATCTGCAATTCAAGCCAATAAACCAAGTTCTGAAACAACTAATACAAAAACAAATCCATTAGATAGTCTAGTAACAGATGGAACAATTACACAAGAGCAAGAAAACACAATAGAAAGTACTTTTCAAGCACTAATGGAAGCTAATAAACAAAGTAAATCTGGAACAACTAATACAAGAACAAACCCATTAGATAGTCTAGTAACGGATGGAACAATTACACAAGAGCAAGAAGATACAATACAAAGTGCCCTTCAAGCAGCAATGGGGAAAAATAAAACAAGTGAATCTGAATCAACTAATACAAGAATAAATCCATTAGATAGCTTAGTAACAAACGGAACAATTACACAAGCACAAGAAGATACAATACAAAGTGCTCTTCAAGCAGCAATGAAAGCAAATAGAGCAAGTGCTTCTGAAACAACTAGTACAAGAACAAATCCATTAGATAGCTTAGTAACAGGAGGAACAATTACACAAGAGCAAGAAGATACAATACAAAGTGCTTTGGAAGCAGCAATGAAAGCAAATAGAACAAGTAATTCTGAAACAACTAGTACAAGAACAAATCCATTAGATAGTCTGGTAACAGACGGAACAATTACACAAGAACAAGAAGATGCAATAGAAAGTGCTTTTCAAACAGCAATATAGAAAAGTCTTTTTAAATAAATAATAAAATTTAGGAGGGATGCGTTATGACAATTAATACGAATTCGACAATAGCTAGCTCACTTAAGCAATCAGGTAGTGCACTTAAGCAATCAGGTAGTTCAAGTAAGACTTCAAGTACGTCCAGTAGTTCTAGTAGCTCAAGTACTTCAAGTAGTTCATCTGGTACAGATGTTAGTTCACTTGAATCACAATTATCAAGCCTTCAATCACAGTTGGCAAAAGTTAATTCAGATTCTAGCTTAGACGCAAAAACAAAGCAGACTGAAGCTGCAACGTTACAGTCTGAGGTTGAAACAGTTCAACAAGAAATACAGACAGCAAGAGCTCAAGAATCTCAGAAAGCTCAAGAAGCTCAAAAGACTAAGAGCACTGATAAGACATCTGGTTCAACAAAAGCTGTTGATAGCAGCAGTAGTACAAGTAGTACTACAAATTATAATTCTGATGCAGAAGTATCAAGCACAAAAATTAATGTATATGTATAAAATAATAAAAATAAGGAGTACAAAATGAGTTGAGACTCATTTTGTACTCCTTATTTTCTTTTATGTGCCTTATGATAAATTTTAGGAATTACTTAACAACTATGTTTACAAGTCTTCCTTTAATTACAATTACTTTAACTATAGTTTTACCAGCAGTATGCTCTTTAATAGTTTCATTTTCTAAAGAAGCTGCTTTTATACCTTCTTCATCTAAGTTTGAAGCTACCATGATTTTTGATTTTATCTTACCATTGATTTGGATTGCAATTTCAACTTCATCTTTAATTAAGGCAGAAGGATTAAATTCTGGCCATTTTTCGTTAAATATTGTTGAATTATTTCCTAGTAAGTTCCATTGTTCTTCAGTAAAGTGAGGAGCAAATGGTGCAAGTAGTTTTAGGAAATCAGTTATAGCTTCTTTTAAGAATTTAACATTTTTAATGTCTTCTTGAAGATACTTGTTAAATGCATTAACTAATTCCATAAGTCTTGCGATTGCAGTGTTAAATTGCATTTTATCTGCATCTTCACTAACACCCTTTATAGCTGTATGTCTCCAAAAGTTTAATTCTTTTTCAGCTCCATCAATAGAGTCTTTAGTATTTTCATTAGAACCCATGATTTCTCTACATGTTTCTAGAATTCTTTCTATTCTATCTACAAATTTTCCAACAGATTTAATTCCATCATCATTCCATGCTCCACCTTCAGTGTATCCAAATCCAAACATTAAATACATTCTAAATACGTCAGCACCATATTCTTTAATATAATCATCAGGAGAAATTGTATTTCCTTTTGATTTACTCATTTTAAGTCCATCTGGTCCAAGTATTAATCCTTGGTGAGTTAAGCTTAAGAATGGTTCGTCAAAGTTTAAATAGTCCATGTCTCGAAGTGCTTTTGTTATAAATCTTGCATATAATAAATGCATACAAGCATGTTCTGGACCACCAACATATTTATCAACAGGAAGAATCTTGTTGATTTTTTCAGAATCAAAAGGTGCATCTTCATTTTTGCTATCTGCATATCTTAAGTAGTACCAAGATGAACAAACAAATGTATCTAAGGTATCAGCTTCTCTTTTTGCAGGACCTCCACAATGAGGACAAGTAGTGTTTATGAAATCTTCAGATTTACTAAGTGGTGATTTACCATCTGGAGTAAATGCAACATCATAAGGAAGCTTAACTGGAAGATCTTTTTCTGGGACTGGAACTATTCCACATTTATCACAATAAACGACTGGAATTGGAGCACCCCAATATCTTTGTCTTGAAACTAACCAGTCTCTTAATCTGAAGTTAACCTTCATTGCACCTAATGTATCTTTTTCTAATTCTTCAATAATCTTAATTTTAGCTTCTTCAGTTGTTAAATTATCAAATTTTCCAGAGTTAACAAGTACTCCATATTCACAATATGGAAGTTCTGGATCCGTGTTATCTTTGTTAGTTATAACTCTTTCAATTGGTAAATTGAATTTAGTTGCAAAAGCAAAGTCTCTTTCATCATGAGCAGGAACAGCCATAACACAACCAGTACCATATGTAGCTAATACATAATCAGAAATCCAAATAGGAACTACCTTCCCATTAATAGGATTTATAGCGAAAGAACCAGTAAATACACCGCTCTTTTCTTTTGAAACAGATTGTCTTTCAATTTCAGATTGCTTAGAAGCAGCTTCTTTATATTCTTCAACTGCATCTTTATATTCTGGAAGTGTTAGCTTATCAACTAATTTATTTTCAGGAGCTAATACAACATAAGTAACACCATTTAAAGTATCAGCTCTTGTAGTAAATACACTAAAGTCTAAATCTGAATCTTTAACTTTAAAAGTAACTTCAGCACCATATGATCGTCCAATCCAATGTTTCTGCATAGATTTAGTCTTTTCAGGCCAATCTAAGTCATCCAATTTATCAAGTAATTCATCAGCGTAATCAGTTATTTTAAAGAACCATTGAGTTAAGTCTTTTTTTGTAACTTCAGTACTACATCTTTCACATGCACCATCAAGAACTTGTTCATTAGCTAAAACAGTATTACAAGATGGACACCAATTTACAGGTGCTTTCTTTCTGTAAGCTAAACCTTTTTCATAAAGCTTTAAAAATAACCATTGTGTCCATTTATAATAATCAGGAAGACAAGTAACAACTTCATTTTCCCAGTTAAACATAGCACCCATTGATTTTAATTGAGTTTCCATTGTTTCAATATTTTTCAAAGTAGAATCTTGTGGATGTATGCCTGTTTTAATTGCATAGTTTTCAGCAGGTAAACCAAAAGCATCAAAACCCATTGGTTGAAATACATTATAGCCTTGCATTCTCTTAAGTCTTGCCCATGAATCTGTTGGACCATAATTAAACCAGTGACCGGCATGTAATTGAGCACCTGATGGATAAGAGAACATTTCAAGTGTATAAAGCTTCTTATCTGACTTTTCAGGATTAAACTTATAAGTTTCATTTTCTTCCCATATTTTTTGCCATTTTTTATCGATTTTAGTTCCGTAATTTGCCATTGTATAGCCTCCTATAAATATTGTCAATTGGACTTAAATTGTATAAAAAAAGCCTTCGTCTCTAAAACAAAGAGACGAAAGCATAATTTCCGTGGTACCACTCTTAATTAGAAGAAAAAACAAAATTAATTCTTCTCACTTAATATTTTAACGGGGTTACCGTACTTGCTTTAACAAGTAAGCTCCTAGGCAAGTTCATAATAATATAACACTGTTTTACACCAAACAACAGCTCTCTTTAAGACATAATTAT
>Ga0302165_10000555_pt1 | contig 13497 bp, 14 predicted proteins | sample I_Fen_E3_2_FD_193499 | JGI IMG/M metagenome (GOLD analysis project Ga0302165, IMG submission 193499) | Peat permafrost microbial communities from Stordalen Mire near Abisko, Sweden - I_Fen_E3_2 | ecosystem: Environmental > Terrestrial > Soil > Wetlands > Permafrost | place: Sweden: Abisko...
AATTTTAAGATGGAGGGAAAGATATGAAAGTATTATTAGTAAATGGAAGCCCACATAAAGAAGGATGCACTTACACAGCATTAACAGAAGTTGCAGAAACATTGAATAAGGAAGGAATTGAAACAGATATTTTCTGGATTGGAAATAAAGCTTTAAATGGATGTATTGCCTGCAAACAATGTGTTACTAAGAAAAAATGCGTATTTGATGACAGAGTAAATGAATTTCTTGATATAGCAGCGAACTATGATGGATTTATTTTTGGATCACCGGTACACTGGGCATCAGCAGGTGGTGCAATAACATCATTTTTAGATAGAGCATTTTATGCAGATCATTTGGGTGGAAGAGAGTCATTTTATTTAAAACCAGCAGCATGTGTCATATCAGCAAGAAGAGCCGGAACAACTGCAACCTATGATCAATTGAATAAGTATTTCGGATTAATGCAGATGCCAATTGTTTCATCACAGTATTGGAATATGGTTCATGGTGCAACGCCAGATCAAGTTAAACAGGATATAGAAGGACTTCAGATCATGAGAACTCTAGGAAGAAATATGGCATTTTTCTTGAAATGTAAGGAAGTTGGACTTAAGAATGGGGTGGAAATGCCAGAACGAGAAGCTGTTACATTTACAAATTTCATAAGATAATCTTTAACATATCATAATATAAGATATATAGATTGGTTGATAAAAAGTATGAAGTGGACAGACCGATGACAATGAAAATAAAATGTCAACTACAGTAGTTTCGAATAAGACAATATTTAAAGCTATATAAAAAAACAAATTTTCAAAATAAAAAGGAGAATTCAGATGAAAGTATTAGTTATTAGTGGAAGTCCACGTATCGGCGGTAATTCAGACGTATTATGTGACCAGTTTATAAAGGGCGCAAAGGAGGCTGGACACGAAACAGAAAAAATTAATCTTAGTAAGAAAAAACTTAGTCCCTGCTGTGCTTGTTATGCTTGTCGAAATGGTGGTGGCTGTATACAGAAAGATGATATGACAGAAATACTTGAAAAGCTTGTTTCTGCAGATATAATCGTATTAGCAACTCCTGTGTATTTCTATTCTATGGATGCACAAATGAAAATGTTTGTTGACAGATGTATTCCACGTTACCGTGAAATAAAGAACAAAGATTTCTATTTTATTATTACAGCGTCTGATCCACAACATGAAGCTATTGATGGAACAATGGAAGGATTCAGAGGGTATACAAGATGCCTTCCTGGAGCAAAAGAAAAAGGCATTATATATGGATCAGGTGCATGGGAGAAGGGAGACATTCTTGGTCTTCCGGTAATGCAGGAAGCATATGAAATGGGAAAAAGTATTTAGGAAAAACAAAAATAAAGGAGAGATTAAAAATGGCAATTACAGATTTTTCAAAAGAGTATCATGAGAGGATGTTTCCAGGATATGTATCAAAGTTCTTAGAAACAGACCCAGAATTTATTGAGCGATTTGATAACTTTGCATTTGATGAAGTTGTAAATAATGATGATTTAGACGATCGTACTAGAATGATGGCAATTATTGCGACATTGATTGGCTGTCAAGGTATTGATGAGCTCAAAGGAATGGTACCTGCCGCACTTAATTTTGGAGTAACACCAGTAGAAGTGAAAGAAATTGTATATCAGGCCGTAGCTTACCTTGGAATCGGAAGGGTATTTCCATTCCTTCAAGGTGTCAATGATGTACTAACAGCAAGGGGTATTAAGTTACCCCTTGAAGGACAGTCCAACACTACAACTGAAAATCGTTTAGAAAAAGGAATTCAGGCACAGGTTGATATCTTTGGAGATGGAATGAAAGAATTCTACAAGTCAGGACCAGAAGAATCACGACACATCAATCATTGGTTAGCTGATAATTGCTTTGGTGATTATTATACACGCAGCGGTCTTGATTACAAACAACGCGAAATGATTACTTTCTGCTTCTTATCTGCGCAAGGTGGTTGTGAGCCTCAACTTACAAGCCATGCGGCAGCAAATATGAAGATTGGTAATGACAAGCAGTTCTTAATTAAGATTATTTCACAGTGCTTACCGTTCATAGGTTATCCAAGAAGTCTGAATTCACTTCGCTGTGTAAATGATGCAGCTGCTCAGATGGATAAATAAAAGCGAAAATCTGAAATTATTACTTGACTTGAAGTGAACTTTAAGTAATACAATGATTCTGTTGTAAATTTTATTTTTAAAGGAGATTATAGAATATGAGTAACAAAAATGAATTAAATAACAATACAATTTTTCCAAAAGGAGAGCCGCTTCCAGAGAAGTTTTCTAAGTATTTCATTGGGCAGGCATATTTAAATATGCTTACAACTACTGGTGTACCAATTGGAAATGTAACATTTGAACCTGCATGCCGTAATAATTGGCATATTCATCATAAAGGTGGTCAAATTCTTCTCGTAACAGATGGAAGAGGATGGTATCAAGAATGGGAAAAAGAGCCACAGGAGTTACATCCAGGCGATGTTGTTAACATTCCAGCAGAAGTAAAGCATTGGCATGGAGCATCAAAAGATAGTACTTTTTCACACTTGGCAGTGGAAGTACCTGCAGAAGATGCGTCTAATGAATGGTTAGAAGCAGTTACAGATGAAGTGTATGGAAAGCTGAAATAAGCAAAACGAACACACTATAATCAAAGAAGTGCATTGAACTTATATCCTTAAGGGGCACCTCGTCCAGGGGCGTGCAGCCGTTTCTCCCATTTGAAGAAGAGGGAGTGTCACGGATGCTAGCTATTGGATAAATATGTTTTTAAATATTTATGTATGCCATCAGATTAATAAAATCTGGTGGCATTATTTATTTTCTGCCATGACATTAGGCTGATAAGGCATTCCATTCGTGAACCACCATTCCACGATTCTTAGATAAGTTAATCCAACATTGAGTTATTTTCATTTGTGCGGGAAAAATTTTTCGAAAATACTTGACTTGGAGTTAACTTCAAGTGCTAGGCTAAATTTCAAGGGGGTGAATCATGAAATAACTGGAATAAGCATATAGGTGGACAGATTCTGGTTGTTACCGATTGAACAGGATATTATCAAGCGATTTTATCGATTAGCAGTGGTAAGTTAAGAATATTCGTTTTAGAGAAAAACAAAGTGATAATCAAACACCGTTAGACCACAAAGTTTAGGCGGAAAAATTATGAAGAAATTATTAACATTAATTGTTGTAATGATGATGGGTTTTACTTTAGTTGCATGCGGTAATACTAACAGCAGCGCACATAAGGAAAAAACTACAACGTCTGATGAAAACACTCAGATAGAAAAAGAAAAGGCAGGTACATCTAATGTGGAAAACAATAATCAAACAAAGACAGATACTTCAAATAAACATATTCTTGTAGCATATTTTTCACAAACAGGAAACACTAAAGTTATTGCTGATCAAATTCACGAAAATATAGGCGGTGATATCTTTGAAATTAAGACAGTAGACCCATATCCTACTGATTATAATACATTAGTTGATCAGGCAAAGAAGGAACAGAAAGAAAACTACAGACCAAAACTTGCAACAAAGGTTGATAACATTGACTCTTATGATATTATTTTCATTGGATATCCAAACTGGTGGGGAACTATGCCAATGGCAGTCTTTGGTTTTTTAGAACAATATAATTTATCAGGAAAAACTATTGTGCCATTTTGTACACATGAGGGTAGCGCTTTAGGACAAAGCGTAGATGATATCAAAAAAACTTGTCCACAGTCAACAATTTTAGAGGGGTTAGCAGTAAGAGGAAAAAATGTAAACAATGCAAATAAAGATGTATTAAATTGGTTAAATAAAATTGGCATGAGAAAAGAATAAAGCTGAAAAGAGCAGACGATAGGACAGCTTTCAATTAAGTATATTTATATTTGAAAGTTTTTGGCACCTTAGACGAATCTGTAAAAATAGAGGTAAGTAATTAAAGTAGAAAGAGGAAAAAACTTTGAATAGAAATATGTTAATCAAGCTAGTCATTGACGTTGTCATGACTGCTCTTATGTTAGTGGAAATGGCTTATAAATTTACTGGGAATATGGTCCATGAATTAGTTGGGATTTCCTTATTCGTATTGTTTATTATTCATAATATTTTAAATAGACGATGGTATCAGACAATTTTTAGCGGAAAGATGAATGTGCGTCGTATTCTTAATATAACAGTCAATATACTTCGCCTTGTAATGATGGTAGTACTAATGATGAGTGCTATGCCGATATCTCGCACCATATTTGCGTTTATGCATATAAGCAACAATGGGTTAATTGCACGCCAAATTCATACGTTGGCAGCGTACTGGGGACTGATTCTTATGGCTATACATGTAGGAATGCACTGGGGAATGATTATGGATGGAGTACGAAAGATGATAGGAATTAGAGGTATAAGTCGAGTTCGTACAATCATTTTGCGCATTTTTGTGGTGTTAATTGTTGTCAATGGAATGCAGGCTTCATTCGACAGAAGTGTAGGCTCTAAGTTAATTTTATATTCTACATTTGACATTTTTAACTCTGATGAATCAGTTGTAAAACTTTTTGCTGATTACCTGTCTATTGTTGCAATCTATATCTGTGGAACGTATTATTCCATGAAAATAGCTCTAAAACAAGGGGAAAAAGCTATTGAGGAGCAGAATTAAAAATCTAATTCAGGAATATTTCATATAAATGACATAATTTAATTATAAAGTCTGAAGGGGGATAGAAAAAACAAATCACCAGAAACTTTTGGGAAAAACTTGACTTGGAGTTAACTCCAAGTGATAGGATATTAGATAGAAAGACTATTAATAGTTTAGACAAACAAAACACAATTAAAAGGATAAAGGATGATAGATATGAGTAAAAAAGTATTAGTGCTGTCTGCCAGCCCAAGAAAAGGCGGAAATTCAGAAATGTTATGTGACCAGTTTATGCTTGGAGTTAAAGAAGCAGGGAATCAGGTAGAAAAAATTTTCTTAAGAGATAAGAAAATTGACTATTGTGTGGCTTGTGAAGTCTGTATTAAAAATGGTGGTAACTGTGTTCAAAAAGATGACATGGCTGAAGTCCTAGAAAAAATGATTGCAGCCGACGTGATTGTTATGGCAACACCTGTTTATTATTATGCAATGAATGGACAGATATTGAAGGAAGTTCCGCCATGGAACAATCATATGAAATGGGGAAAAATGCATAAATAGGAGGACTAAATTTGGAACAAAAATCTTTAGAAACAAAAAAGTTATTTACAAATGGAAATTTATTTAAATTATTTCTGCCACTTATCATAGAACAGTTTTTAGAATATTTGGTTGGATTGGCAGATTCAATCATGGTATCATCTGTAGGAGAATCAGCTGTGTCTGGTGTGTCTTTAGTAGATTTTATCATGGCACTATTAATTAGTCTGTTTGCAGCACTAGCTACTGGTGGTGCGGTTATTGCAGGACAGTATATGGGTAAGAAGCAGATGGAAGAATCAAGAGAGGCCGCGGATCAACTAGTATGGTTTGCTACTATATTCTCCATTATAATAATGATTATAATTTATCTGATAAAACCGTTTATTTTAAATAGTCTCTTTGGAACCATAACAGATGAAGTACGTAATGATGCCAATACATATCTAACGATTACAGCAATATCTATTCCATTTTTAGCATTATATAATTCCGGAGCGGCAATTTTCCGTACTATGGGTAATGCAAAGCTGCCTATGAAGATAATGCTTGTTATGAACATAGCCCATGCGATAGGAAATGCAGTACTTATTTATGGCTTCCACTTTGGAATGGAGGGTGTTGCTATACCAACTACGATAGCGCGTATTGCAGCTGGTGTTATTGTTATAATATTAGCTTTCAATAAAAAGCAACCAATATATTTAAAGAAAAGTTTAAAGCATAAATTTAATTGGTCAATGCTAAAAAGAATATTAGGCATTGGTGTTCCATACGGATTGGAAAATGGCTTGTTTTATTTTGGAAGAATTGTTGTACTAAGTTTAGTTGCTACTTTTGGAACTGCTTCAATAGCTGCAAATGCAGTTTCAGGGACTATTGTTATGTTCCAAGTACTTCCGGGCATGGCAATTGGTCTTGGGTTAACCGTGATCATATCAAGATGTATAGGTGGTGGTGATTATGAACAGGCTAAATATTACACTAAAAAGATAAGGGGTATTGTGTATGTGGCGAATTTAATAAGCTGTGCAGTGGTACTTGGGTTACTACCAAGCATATTAGGAGTCTATGGATTGTCAGAGGCAGCAACAGCTTTGACTACACAAACTGTTTGGGCTCATGGGATAGTTATGGTATTAATATGGCCGCTTGCATACACTTTACCTGTAACATTCCGTGCTGCTGGCGATGCCAAATTCCCGATGATTGTTGGAATTTTATCCATGTTTTTCTGCCGTATTGCTTTAGCTTATCTGCTAGGCATCTATTTCAACATGGGAATGTTCGGTACATGGGTGGCCATGTTTATTGACTGGATTGCCAAGGCAATTATTTTCGGATGGCGGTACACTAGTGGAAGATGGACGAAGTTCCATGCGATTTAATATGAATTAATGATAGGAAGAACACAGTCTTTTCAAAATCTATTTAGCAATATGATTAGTATTGATATGTTTTTCGCAAATAATCCCAATATAAAACTATATGTATACGAAGAAAAAGATTTACCCGAAGATACAAAATCTTCTGATTATGTTCAAGCAATGTCAGCATGTGAACTGTATTAGACCACTTTGAAGAAGTATTTGGTTGCAAAAATATTATGAGTAAAGATATGTGGCTTGGTTGGTCAGCATATATTAAAGAAATGTATAGCAGTAGTAGCGTATTAAGGAATTATATTGAAATAAATAATGGTAAGTATCAGAAACAATTTTTAGAATTGCTTGACGAATAAAATTAATCGGATTGCAAAATCGAAATTTAATTACTTATTTTGATACAGCTTATATGTATCATGCATTTAAGAGTGAGATAGCTTTAAGAGAAGCGTTAGTAAAACGTCATAAAAGGGACAGCTTTACAGTAGCAACTAAGCTACCAACTATGTTTTTAAAAAAAGAGGGAGATCAAGAAAGAATTTTTGATGAACAGTTAGAGAAATGTGGTGTAGATTATTTTGATTACTATCTTCTTCATAATCTAGGAGTAACACATTATGAGATAGTTAAAAAATTTGACAGCTTTGAATTTATTCAAAAAAAGAAAGAAGAAGGAAAAATAAAGAATATAATGAGGATATGTCTGTGCCATCATGGGCAATTCGTTTTGTAGCTAGCCATGAAGTGATAATGATGGTTCTAAGTGGAATGTCTAGTATGGAACAATTGTTAGATAATACAGGTTATATGCAGGATTTTATAGCCTTTGCAAAGGAAGAATTTGATATTGTTGAAAAGGCAGTTGATATTATTAATAAATCAATTGCAGTTCCTTGTACAGCATGTGAATACTGTGTAAAAGGATGTCCTAAAAATATTGCTATTCCAAAATATTTTGCACTATATAATGCTGAAAAGCGAGCACTAAATGCAGGTGTTTCAACACAAAGAGTATACTATAGCAATTATATAAAAACATATGGAAAAGCATCAGACTGTATTGGATGCAAACAGTGTGAAAGAGAATGTCCTCAGCATATTGAGATTACAAAATATTTAAAGGATGTAGCTGATACATTTGAGAATTAAGGGTTAATAGTAATCTTGAAATTTGAGAGTTTGAACTGATATAATCTGCATAAATTAGAAAGATAGAATCTATTGACTTGGAGTTAACTCAAAGTGATATCCTTGGTTAGGAGGTGCATAATATGGAATATCGAATTTTAGGAAAAACAGGAATTAAAGTAAGTGTCATTGGTATTGGCGGTGAGGGATTTGAAAATAAAAGTTATGAAGATTGCGAAGCAATTATTGATTGTGCAATCAATGAAGGTATTAATTTTATTGATGTATATAATTCAAATCCGGAAGTTAGAAGTAATGTTGGTAAAGCGTTAAGTAAATATCCTCGAAATAGTTTTGTTATTGAAGGACATCTATGTTCTATCTGGGATAAAGGACAATATAGACGTACCAGGAATATTAATGAGGTTGTTAAAGGATATGAAGACTTTTTAACTAGAATGCAGTTAGACTATGTCGATGTAGGGATGATTCATTATGTTGATGATCAAAAAGATTTTGATAACATTTTTAATGGAGAAATAATTAAATATGCAAAAGGATTAAAAGAAAAAGGGGTTATTAAGTCTTTAGGAATATCAACACATAATCCAGATATTGCTTTTAGAGCAGTTGAAACAGGAATAATTGATGTAATTCTATTTAGTATTAATGCTGCTTATGATATGTTACCAGCCAGTGAAGATGTAAATGTACTATTTGAAGAAGGTACTTTTAAAAATACGAATTATGAAGGTATTGATCCAAAACGTGATAAGTTATACCAAACTTGTCAAAATACCGGTGTTGCTTTAACTGTTATGAAAGGATATGCTGCTGGAGTGTTACTAAGTGACAAAGAATCGCCTTTTGAAAAGGCACTGACCCCAGTACAATGTTTACATTACTGTTTAACCAGGCCGGGAGTTGCTTCTGTAATGGTTGGATTATCTAATACAAATCAAATACTTGGAGCAACTGCCTATGATACTGCAAGTAATGAAGAAAAAGATTATAGTGAAGTTCTTGCAAATGCTCCTAGAAGTTCATTTAGCGGACATTGCATGTATTGTGGACATTGCGCTCCATGTTCGAAAAAAATAGATATTGCATTAGTAAATAAATATTTAGATTTAGCATTAATTCAAGAAAGTGTTCCGGAAACATTAAAGAATCATTATGACTTGTTAGAACATCACGCAAGTGAGTGTATAGGATGTGGGTTATGTATGAAAAACTGTCCATTTGGGGTAGATATTATTAATAAAATGAAACAGGCAGTTGAGTTATTTGGCAATTAAACAATTATGCAGGTCACCAAATTTAAAAGATTAAAAATTACACAATAGATTTTCTTTACTTATCCGAGTAGATTCCAGTGTAGAATATTTAATTAACCTTTATGAAGTCTATCGAAAATGCTATCTTGATTGTTTTAATTGTGTAAATAATATTAGTGATTATATACAAAAACAAATAAATGTTCATATGAATTTAAAATACACTTCATTGATGTATTATGGTACAAAATAGACCAGCATGATGACGAGGGCACTGAAAAAGTGCCCTTGATTTTTCATCATTTCAATTGATAAAATAAGAGAGCCATTAGAATTGCTTTTAAAGACTCTCTTTAATATTTTTAGACATATTTGACCTATTAAAATATACATTTATATCTAAAAGAGTAAATGTTTTTAGTTTTTCAGTGGCATCCATGCTGACTTGTTATTTTTTGAATATGCTTAAATTAAAAAACCATATTTAGTATAGATATTATACTAAATATGGTTTTTTTAAAGAGCATAACAATCTTAACTAGCACAATAAAAGATAGTTTATCATCATATAATAATCTTTTGACTATAATACAACAAATCGCAACCTAATAATCATGTTTTGCTCCACCAAACAACATATTTATTCAACTCAATATAACCTCACGGCTATATAAAATCAATTCAACACATTGAATAATGTTAACTCGACCTTAAATAATAAGTTGGAGTACTATTATAATAGATATAAATCAACTATAATAAAACTTTTCCCCATCATATAAAATCTTATCGCCGACTAATATAACAGCCATATTTTATGACCATTATATAATCTTTGTTCGACTTAGATACACCCCTAAACCAAGAGCATATATAAATCTTTGCTCAACTGTTATGTTCCTTATGACATTAATATGTGCAATTTGATTTTTAATATACATAAAATAAAAATGCAATTTATGGAAGTCGATGAGAACTGTTTTCTATATATAATACAATCCATTAAATATATAAAAAAGCTGACTATATAAATTTTACTAAGAAAAAATTTCGAAATATTCTTATTTAAAGTAAAATTGAATGAAAAATTAAGGATTACCCCTTATTCCACATACTAAGATTAGTGTATTTTTGCAATACAAACAGGAAATCACTTTAACTAATATTAAAGTTTTCTCTTACTAATTCAATAAATAACGACATTGCAGGGCTAATCCATTTGTTCTTATGATAAGCGTATATTGCTGTGATTTTAGCATCAGAACAGCCAGTTATAAGTTCTTTTAACTTACCATTTTCAAGTTCTTCTTGTACTGTGAATCGAGGTAAAAATGAAATTCCCAAGTTACTTGCAACACATTTTTTTATCGCTTCTATACTTCCAAGTTCAATTGTGTTATTTAAGAATATATTTTTATCAAAAAAATAACTTTCAAGTATTTTTCGATAAATGGATTCAACTTCATTAATGATAAGGCTTGTATTTATTTTTTGGTTTGGCTTACAAAAATCTAAATTTTCTTGTTCAAATAACGGTGAACATACTAAAGCTACATTGAAATCAGAAAGCTTAACAGTACTTAAACTGTCATTTTGACTTCCTACATCATACATTAAACCAAGGTCTACTTCACCATTAGCTAAAATATTTTTTATGGCATAACAATTGAGAGAAATTATAGAAAGTCTTACATTAGGAGCTTTTTCTTTAAACAAGCTCAACACATTTTGTAACTTATAAGACATCAGTGATTCTGCAACAGCAATTTTTAACTCCCCTGTAATCTTATCACCAACTTTACCAACACTCTCAATTTTTTTCACTGTATTAAGTAATTCATTTGCATAAGGTATCAATTCTTTTCCCAGTGGAGTTAATACCATATTACGACCAATTTTTTCGAATAACTTAATTGAGAGTTCCTGCTCTAACTGCTGAATTTGAGAGGTAACAGTAGATTGTGTATACCCCAATTTCATTGCAGCATTTGAAAAATTACCTTCTTCAATAATACTTTTAAAGGTTTTAAAATGTCTAATATCCATTAATCTCACCCCAATCTCTTTATTATAATAATATATTGATAAAATCGAATTGTCAATTCGAATATATCAATTTTACAAATACATAGTTCTCTGATAATATAAATTTATAGGGTAGCTACAAAATTTATTAAGTAAATTTTGTGAATAACTCTATATCAATAAAAATAAATGGATTTGTATATTAAAATTTGTTAAAAAAATAACAAAGTATACTAGATTATAGGAGGAATAAAGAATGAGAGATGTAGTAATAGTAAGCGCAGTAAGAACTGCAATAGGAGCATATGGTAAAACTTTAAAAGATGTACCAGCAGTTGAATTGGGTGCAATAGTAATAAAAGAGGCTGTTAGAAGGGCAAATATAAACCCTGCTGAAATCAATGAAGTTATTTTTGGGAATGTACTTCAAGCAGGTTTAGGTCAAAATCCAGCAAGACAAGCTGCTGTAAAAGCAGGATTACCAGTAGGAATATCTGCATTTACAATTAATAAAGTTTGTGGTTCAGGACTTAGATCTATAAGTTTAGCAGCTCAAATTATAAAAGCTGGTGATGCTGATACTATTGTAGTAGGTGGTATGGAAAACATGTCTAGTGCACCATTTTTGCTCAAGAATGCAAGATGGGGACAAAGAATGGGACATGGTGAACTAGTTGATGAAATGATAAAAGATGGTTTATGGGATGCTTTCAATGACTATCATATGGGAGTAACAGCAGAAAATGTGGCAGAAAAATGGAATATAACAAGAGAAAAACAAGATGAGTTTTCACTTATATCACAAGAAAAAGCTGAAGCAGCTATTAAAAGTGGACAGTTTAAAGATGAAATAGTTCCTGTAGTAATTAAAACAAAAAAAGGTGAAATAATATTTGACCAAGATGAATTCCCTAGGCTTGGTAATAGTATAGAAGCATTAAAAAAACTTAAGCCTATTTTTAAAGAAAATGGTACAGTAACAGCAGGAAATGCATCTGGATTAAATGATGGAGCAGCAGCATTAGTTATAATGAGTGCAGATAAAGCTAAAGCTCTAGGAATAAAACCACTTGCTAAAATTAGTTCTTATGGATCAGCTGGATTAGACCCAGCAATAATGGGATATGGCGCATTTCATGCAACAAAAGTTGCTTTAGATAAAATTAATTTAAAAGGTGAAGATTTAGATTTAATTGAAGCAAATGAAGCATATGCATCTCAAAGTATAGCAATAACTAAAGATTTGAATTTAGATATGAGTAAAGTTAATGTTAATGGTGGAGCTATAGCACTTGGACATCCTATAGGTGCATCTGGTGCACGTATTTTGGTAACATTGCTACATGCTATGGAAAAAAGGGATGCAAAGAAAGGACTTGCTACTCTATGTATTGGTGGAGGTCAAGGAACTGCCTTAGTGGTTGAAAGAGAATAATTATAATCATCAATTTAGAAGGAAGTGTAGAAAATGACTTTATTAGCAGAGCAAATAAAAAGTGCAGCACTGGAAATAGGATATGAAAAGTGTGGAATTATTAAGATCTCCCAGCTTGATGGATATGAGGAAAAACTCAATGAAAGGATTGAGCACATTCCAGAAGCCAAAGGTTTTTACCAAAGTATGTATCGTTTTACACATTTACAAGATACTCATCCTTGGGCAAAATCAATTGTCATATGCGTAAGAAGATATGGAAAATATCATATTCCAGAACATTTAAAAGGTAGGATTGCAAAATATTATTTAGTTGATGCAAGAAAAGATGAGAACTCTAAAGATTTTCAAGATAGCTTGAAATTTGAAAAATATATGCAAGACTTGGGGATTAGAGCAGAAAATGAGCGAAAGTTTGGTCTTACACCATTACGCTTTGCAGCTATGAAAGCTGGACTTGGAGTAGTTCGGAAGAATAACTTTTTTTATACTGAAAATGGCTCATGGGTGCATTTAGAAGCATGGCTCATTGATAAAGAAATTGAGGCTATAGAAGTACCAAAAGTAAAAGTTTGCCCTGAAAAGTGTGGACTATGCATAAAAGCTTGCCCTTCTGCTTCCTTATCAGAGCCATATACAATGAATCCTATAGCATGTGTATCTTGTATAACTACATTTATGGGCAGGGATATGATTAATGAAAAATACAGAGAACAAATAGGAAATTGGGTTTATGGATGTGATGTCTGCCAAGATGTTTGCCCTATGAATAAAAACCGTTGGAAGGAAACAGAAGAGTTTCCTAATTTGCAAGAATTAAGTCAACATATATCCTTAGAAAAAATTCTGAAAATGGATTATTCCTTTTTAGAAGAAGTAATGCAGCCTAAGTTTTGGTATATAGAAAAAGTTGATGTTTGGAAATGGAAAGTTAATGCTATTAACGCAATGGTAAATGACTATAAGGAGCAATATAGAGAACATATACTGTACGCTTGTAACGATATTAATTCAAAGGTAAGAGAAATGGCGGAGTGGGC
>Ga0302165_10000560_pt1 | contig 13444 bp, 13 predicted proteins | sample I_Fen_E3_2_FD_193499 | JGI IMG/M metagenome (GOLD analysis project Ga0302165, IMG submission 193499) | Peat permafrost microbial communities from Stordalen Mire near Abisko, Sweden - I_Fen_E3_2 | ecosystem: Environmental > Terrestrial > Soil > Wetlands > Permafrost | place: Sweden: Abisko...
GGATTCGTTGATAGATAACCTTGCTCTATGTTTCTACATTTGTATTTATTTAAATTATCAGGGAGCTTAGTGATTAAAAACTTTCTTTCTATTTCCATATTTTACTCCTTATTATAGGTGGGCGAGTATTGTTGGTTTATTGCCGCGTAAGATTTAAGAAACATGAGAAGCGTATGTTTCTTAAATACCGTGAGATTTTAGAAACATAAAAAGCGTATGTTTCTAAAATTTCGCGGTATTCGTCAGATAGAACAACATAAAAGCAAGAACAAGCAAAAAGAGACTTGCTTGTTCTTGCTTTTATGTTGTTCTATCTGACTCATTACTTACGCGGATAAAAATAAGCAGATATTAGTGAGAAACACTAGTCTGCTTACCTTTATTCATTATACTCGGCTAATTATTAAGCGTTAACAGTTTCTTTTAATGCTTTACCAGCTTTAAACTTAGGAGCTTTTGATGCAGGAATATTGATAGCAGCTCCAGTTTGTGGATTCTTGCCTGTTCTTGCTGCTCTATTTGATACTTCAAATGTACCAAATCCTACTAGCTGAATCTTCTCACCCTTTTTTAATTCTTCAGCGATTACTTCTGTGAAAGCTTTTAAAGCTTTCTCTGAATCTTTTTTTGTTAATTCAGCCTTTTCTGCGATAGCAGTTACTAATTCTGTCTTATTCATTTAAAATACATCCTCCTTAAAATAAGTATAATTTATTTATACCCTATTATACATAATTTGTCAATAAAAAAGCCACAAAAAGCCACAAAAATGCCCATTAATAGGAGAGTTCCTCCCACTTATCATACAATTCATTTAAAATAGCTTGTAATTCGGTTTTTCGATCGTGTAATTCAAGTAATTTATCAGTGTTGGAACAAACTTCGGGTGATGCAGATATTTCATCAATTTCCGCAAGTCCAGCTTCAGCCTTAGCAATTTTTTCTTCAATTTTCAGTAAATCTTTTTGCTGCTTTCGCAATCTAGCTTGTTCCTCTTTTGATGATTTCCAATCTGAAGCACTCGAATTAGCAAGCGATTCCTGACTGTTTGTATTACTTGAAAGTGAAGCGGTTAGTATATCGTGCTTTTCTTCATAATAGTCATAATTTCCAATATAATTTATAATTGTTGCATTAGTAAGCTCAATAATTCTTGTAGCAGTAATATTAATAAAATAACGATCATGTGATACATATAAAATTGTACCGGTGTAACTATTAAGGGCATTTTCTAATATTTCCTTTGAGACCATATCCAAATGGTTCGTGGGCTCATCTAGAATTAGAAAATTAGCCTCAGACAGCATTAATTTAGCGAGGGACACACGACCCTTCTCTCCACCGCTTAAGTCTCTAATAAGCTTAAATACGTCTTCGTTGGTGAATAAAAAAGCTGCTAGTGTATTTCTTATCTGTGTGTTTTTTAAATCAGGATATTCATCTGAGATCTCTTCGAAAAGTGTCTTTTCAGGATGAAGTACATTGTGATCTTGATCGTAGTATCCGATGGATACTTGAGAACCTAGTTTTACTTTACCCTTGTCACTCGTTATTATACCATTGATAATCTTAAGTATCGTCGTTTTGCCGGTTCCGTTATTTCCGATAAGTGCTACTCGTTCACCTCTTTTGATGTCAAACGAAATGTCATTAAAGAGAACATTATTATCAAATGCCTTTGATAGGTCAGTTACAGTTAGGACATCATTTCCACTTAAGACTTTTGGGTCAAGTGTTATATTCATCTTATCATTTAGCTCTTGCGGTTTATCAAGAACATCAACGTGCTCTAACAACTTTTCACGGCTTTCAGCACGCTTGATTGACTTCTCGCGGTTGAATTGCTTTAATTTCGTTATAACTTCCTCTTGGTGCTTAATATCGCGTTGCTGGTTCAAATAATCCTTTAACTGCATATTACGAAGCATTGACTTCTTTTCTGAGTAGGCGGTATAATTTCCAGAAAATACAGTACATATTCCATTATCAATTTCAATTACCTTACTTACTATTTTGTCTAGAAAATATCTATCATGTGCAACAATAATGATACTGCCGTTATAATTGAGAAGAAATCCCTCTAACCATTTAATAGACTCAAGATCAAGATGGTTGGTAGGTTCATCAAGTAGAATGATATCTGGCTTAGATAATAATAATTTTCCCAGAGATACTCTAGTCTTTTGACCACCAGAGAGAGTGTTAACCGACTTTGAAAAATCTTCTTCACTAAAACCAAGGCCTTTTAGAACGCCAACTAGTTCACTTTTATAAGCATACCCATTATTTAGTTCAAAGTCATGGTTTAGTCGAGCGTATTGTTCGAGCATATTAGCAAGATCAACTTCATTCGCCGCCTTCATATCTTTTTCCAAAGAACGAATTTTCTCCTCCATTTGAATAATGTCAGCTTTTACACTTAGAAGTTCCTCATATATTGTGTTTCCAGTCGTTAAATCCTGATGCTGAGCAAGATATCCTATTGTTTTACCTTTTGAGATAATAACTTGTCCGTTATCAGGAGCAATTTCCTGCATTATGATTTTTAAAAGTGTAGACTTACCAGCACCATTGATTCCAATAATGGCGGCTTTTTCTCTGTCTTCTATATTAAATGAACAGTTTTTAATTATTTCGTCAGTACCAAATGCTTTGGAAATATTATTGCATGAAAGTATCATTGTAAATTCCAATCTTTTATAATTTTTTTGACAAGTAGGATCATATTCTTCTCTGAATGGGCTGCAGTTTCCATTACTTCGTTATGGTTTAGCTGACTGGCACCAAGGCCAGCAGCTTTATTTGTAATCAGTGAAATACCAAGTGTTGACATTCCACAGTGTCTTGCAACAATTGCTTCTGGAACTGTTGACATACCTGTTGCATCTGCGCCAAGCGTTCTAAGCGCTCTTACTTCTACGGGTGACTCAAATTGAGGACCGCTAAAATAAGAATATACGCCATTTTCAACTTCAACTCCAATTTTTGTTGCAGATTCGTTAGCAAGTGTAATTAAATCTTTTGCATAAACCTCTGTCATATCTTTAAAACGCGGACCAAACTCATCAAGATTTGGACCGCGAAGAGGAGATGGACAAAAGAGGCTGATTTGATCATTTATAATCATGATTGTTCCAGGATGAAATGAATCGCGAATTCCTCCTGCCGCATTTGTTACAATAAGATTTTTGATTCCTAGTTTTGAAAATACACGAATCGGTAAAGTGACAATATCCATATCGTGCCCTTCATAGTAGTGAAAACGGCCTTTCATCGCAATTACATGCTTACCTTCAATTGTTCCTACTATAAGCGTTCCTTCATGTCCTGGAATAGTAGAAGGGGGAAAGTTAGGAATATCAGTGTAAGAGATTTCCTTAGGATTCTCGATTTCGTTGGCAAGTGGTCCAAGCCCGGAACCAAGTATAATCGCAATGTCGGGTGTGACCTCAATGAAATCAGCAATTGCATTGGTGCTTTCATTTATTATATCGATATAATTCATAACTAATGTGTCTCCTTTGGGCATAGGAATAGGTGCAATAATAATTTTGTTATTACAATTCAGTTATAGACTTACTTTCTTTTCAAGCAAAATAGATGATCCAAAAAATGTACATATCATAGCAATTATATCAAAGATATAAGATAGGAGAGGTGCTAATAATTGATTTAACATTCCAGAACCAATATCTACTGTTGGAAATAAGTTAGAAAGTCTAGTTATAGCAACAGCGATAACAATAAATATAATAAAACTGATTACTCCACGGAATTTTTTGTTTGAAAATGCAGTAGCACTCAGTGTAATTGCAAAATATGCAACACAAATCCAAGTGAAAATTCCAAGCCATAAAACAATGAAGTATACTAAAACACTGGCGAATATATTACCAAGGTCATATCCCCGACTAGTCAATATCTGCTCAAAAGCTTCTTTGGCTTCTTTCACATCTGCGAATTGATTGATAAATATATTAAAGTCAACTACAACCAATAATACTGCTAATATGGTAGTGGTAAGAGCAATTAATCCAGTTGATAATAGTTTTGAGCCAATAATACTATATGTAGTATTAGGTGTCATGAAAGTCATATAACTGTATTTTGAACCAAGCTCTTTAGAATAAGACTGTATTGCAATTACAAATATAAACATTATCACTGCAAATACACCGAACACAAGAAGTGTAAAAGAAATTGCAGTATGGGTTTCATTTTTTGTTAACATGCCAAATAAGGCATATGCCTCTAATCCTAAAATTACTGCATATAGTATGACGAGTGTTGTAAGATTTCTTCTTAATTCATATTTCATTAATTTAAACATTCTTTGGCCTCCTATTATTCTGCATAGATCTGTCTATACATATCTACGATTGATTTGTCATATGATTGTCGAAGTTGTTCTGCATCTCCGCTTTCGATAACAAGTCCATTTTTGATAAATATTGCAGAATCTATGATCTTTTCTAATTCGTCAACAAGGTGACTGGATATTAAATATGTAGTGCTAGGGTTAAAATTTTCAGTAATTGTATTAATTATTTTTTCTCTTGCAATAATATCAATACCATTGAGTGGTTCATCAAGAAGAGTAACAGCAGATCTTCTTGAAATAGCAACAGCAACCTTTAATTTTGCCATCATACCAGAAGACATATTTTTCACCTTCATTTTTGAATTATCAAGGTTTAGATCTACTAGAAGCTTATTATAAAGATTAGTATCAAAATCCTCATAAAAATCTTTGTAGAAATTACCAACATCTTTTGTAGTCATATAGCTATAGAAATAATTTTCTGTAGGCATATATGAAACATGAGCTTTGGTTGCAGGACTGACTGATACCCCGTCTAATGTTACCGACCCCTGAGTTGGTTTGATCAAACCTGTAATGATTTTCATTAAGGTTGTTTTACCACTGCCGTTTGGCCCTAGTAAAGCGTAAATTTTGCCAGGTAGAATATCAATTGAGATATTTTCAATGGCAGTAGTAGACATGTACTTTTTAACAATGCCTTCACATTTTAACATAATAAATCCCCTTTCGTTTATGTTCCTATTTATGGAAATAATCTTTTACATTATAGAACATTAGTCGACGAAGTGCAACAATATAAGTGAATTCAAAAAGATGAATAAAGAAAAAACAGAAAAACAATATTCTGAATGAATTGTTCGCCTGTTTATTTCCTCTTTTTAAATATGAAATTAGTATTATGATTTGAATATCAAAACTCATTTAATAATGTATAGTTATAAACGGTTTTTACTCAATGAATTTCAATATGAGTTTGACACTTAAATCATTCATTCACTAAATTATTAAACGATGGAATTTTTAATAAAACTGGTAATAATATAGAAGCGATTATTAGACCTGAAGCTCCTTGGATTATATTAGCAGGTACACTTGCAATAGCACCGCCAGCTCCAGAAATGAAAATCTCATATAAAAAATATCCGAAAACTACTATTAAAGTAGAAAAGATACCACATATGATACAACGAATTACAGCGGTCTTAATAATAACGGATAATTTGTGGTATACTATAAATACAACGACTGCAACGAGACCTTTTATAATGAAAGTCGCTGGTGCATAGATGAGGTATCCACCAAGCAGATCAGCTAGGGCAGAACCCATACCAGCTGCAAGCCCACCGTATAAGGGACCTAAGAAAATCCCGCAAAGGATTACAAGGGCATCTCCTGGATGTATATATCCACCCGTTCCAGGTGTTGGAATCTTAATAATCATTGTAGCTGCACATGTTAAGGCTGCAAATAGTGCGGCAATTGTTAATTTTTGAATTTTACTTGTTTTCATAGTATTGTGAGCTCCTTTATATTTGGAATGTTTTGCTAATAATATGATACGAGTGGCAATTTTAAAATATCCAGTTATGAATAATATGAGCATACCAGTTTGCTGAATAGCTATAAGAAGCTAGTAATTGGTTGACATTATGGGTTAGTTAGTGTATCATTGAAAAGTTAGTATCGAAATTGGACAGTTTGTATCTTATAGAGAAGATGCACAGAAAGGTTAAGTGAAACATTGAAATTTGAAGAATTAAACATTGATGAAAAAATACTCAAAGCAATTGAGGATATGGGATTTGAAGAGGCATCACCAATACAGAGTCAGGCAATACCAGTTATTGTTTCAGGAAAAGATATTGTAGGACAGGCACAAACAGGAACAGGAAAAACAGCAGCTTACGCGATACCTATGCTTGAAAAAATAGATCCAAAATCAAAGAATGTGCAAGCAGTTGTATTATGCCCAACACGTGAATTAGCTATCCAGGTTGCAGAAGAAATCAGAAAACTTGCTAAATATATGACAGCAATTAAAGTCCTTCCTATATATGGTGGACAAGAAATTGTTAAGCAGATTAAGTCATTAAAAACAGGAGTTCAAGTTATTGTTGGTACACCTGGTCGTGTAATGGATCATATGAGAAGAAAAACAATCAAGTTTGACCATGTAAATATGATCATTTTAGATGAAGCTGATGAAATGCTTAATATGGGATTCCGTGAAGATATTGAAACAATCCTTACAGATACTCCAGATGATAGACAGACAGTTTTATTTTCAGCAACAATGCCTAAAGCTATTATTGATATTGCAAAAAGATTTCAACATGATGCTGAGACAATTAAAGTCGTTAGAAAAGAACTTACAGTTACGAATATCGAGCAGTTTTATTTTGAAGTTAGACCTAAAACTAAGAATGAAGTTCTTTCAAGATTGATTGATCTTTATAATCCTAAGCTTTCAGTTGTATTTTGTAATACGAAGAGACAAGTAGATGAACTTATCTCAGAATTAAAAGGCAGAGGTTACTTTGCAGATGGTATTCATGGAGACATGAAACAAGCTCAAAGAGATCGTGTTATGAGTGATTTTAGAAAAGGTAAAACAGAAATCCTTATTGCAACTGATGTTGCAGCAAGAGGTATTGATGTTGAAAATGTAGATATTGTATTTAACTACGATTTACCACAAGATGAAGAATATTATGTTCATAGAATTGGTAGAACTGGTCGTGCAGGCAAAGCTGGAATGGCATTTTCATTTATTTCTGGCAAAGAAGTATACAAGTTGAAAGACATTGAAAGATATTGTAATACAAAGATTCATGCAAAACCAATCCCATCACTTAATGATGTTAAGAACACGAAACTTGATAAGATGTTTGCAAGTATCAAAGAGACTATCACAGAAGGTAATTTAGCAGAAATGATTACTGCAGTGGAAGAACATGTAAATGATGAAGATTATACTGCAATGGATATGGCAGCTGCACTCCTTAAGCTTTCAATGGGTGATAGTAACAATAGTCCTGAGGATCTTCAGCCAGCTCATTATGATGAAAAAGAAGACAACAGTAGCAGTACAATGGTTCGTCTATTCATCAACATTGGTAAGAAACAAGGCGTAAAGCCTTCAAATATTCTTGGTGCTATCGCAGGAGAATCTGGAATCCCAGGTAAACTTGTTGGTGGAATTGATATGTATGATAGTTATACATTTGTTGAAGTTCCAAGAAAACATGCAAATGAAGTACTTGCAGCAATGGAAAATGTAAAAATTAAAGGTAAATCAATTAATATTGAAAGAGCCTCAAGCAATAGAAAAGGTAGCAATAAAGAAAGATAGATTTTCTTTGACTTCAAAAAAAATAAAAGAGTTGTAGTAAAATGACTATTTTAGTCGCTTTACTACAGCTCTTTTTATTTTTGTCATATTCTTATACATATTTATATAAATATGTATAAGAATGATAGTAAATAATGGGGGGAGGAAGTTTGACAAATCTAGAAGGCTGTCCACTTACAGAAGTAAAACTCAATACAGCAAAGAGGCTCGCTCAAGATGTATCACAGATGGTGAAAAATCAAACTGCAAACAAAATAAATGCAATTTGGCTTGAAGCAACAGGGTGTTCTGGAAATATAATTTCATTCCTAAATAGTGAAAATCCAGGTATGTATAGCATTTTAACAAATATAGTAAATCTCACTTATAATAATACGCTTATGGGGGCTGAAGGGGATTATGCTTTTGAGATGTTTTTAGATACATTAGATACAGAATTCATATTGTTAGTAGATGGTGCAATTTCAACTAAGGATAATGGGGCCTATACAATTATTGCAAATTATAAGGGGAGAAAGATTACTGCGTTAGATGCAACAAAGATAGCAGGAGAAAGAGCCAAGTACGTGATAGCCGTAGGAACATGTGCTTCATTTGGAGGGATGTCAGCTGCAAAACCGAATCCGTCGGAAAGTAAAAACGTTCAAGATGTGTTAAGCCGACCGGTAATTAGGTTGCCCGGGTGTCCTTGCCATCCTGATTGGGTAGTAGGTACTTTGGCTCATTTAGTTGGATTTGGAGTTCCTGAATTAGATGATCAAGGCAGGCCTATCCTTTTTTACGGAGTTACCATTCATGATACTTGTACAAGGAGGGGTTCCTTTGAAAAGGGACTTTTTGCTAGTAAGTTTGGAGAAGAAGGCTGTATGTTTAAACTTGGTTGCAGAGGTCCAGTTACAAGTACTGATTGCCCAAGGCGAAAGTGGAATGGGTACGTAAATTGGCCTATTGGAAATAATACAACATGTATTGGTTGCGCCCATTCAACATTCCCGGATGGGATGGAGCCATTTATACAATATTAAGGGATTAATATGAAAGATTTTCAATCTTTCATATACAAGATTTGTGCCTGTGGCACAAACTTAGTATGCGCAAGAAGATGCGCAATATTAAGGGATTAATATGAAAGATTTTCAATCTTTCATATACAAGATTTGTGCCTGTGGCACAAACTTGGAATGCGCAAGAAGATGCGCACCAGAAAGAGGAGCGTATGTCGAAAATAATTACGATTGATCCACTCACCAGAATCAGTGGATTTTTGGAAATTCAAGCAGAAGTAGATGACCATATAATTGTAAATGCAACTGCAAGTGGTCTATTATTTAGGGGGTTTGAAAAGATATTAAAGGGACGACCACCTATGGATGCTATATATATTACAGAAAGAATTTGTGGCATATGCTCGATTGCCCATGCGCTTTCTTCCACATTGGCATTAGAAGATGCCTTGAAAATATCAGTGAGTAAAAATGATAATTATCTTAGAGATATTATGCACGGATTTGAATTTATGCAAAATCATTTAAGACAATTTTATTTACTTACGATACCAAGCTACGCAAGGATTTCTTGTATAAAGTTGGTGGAAGAACAAAGTTATAACGATTTTAGACTTCCTCCTAATTTGACGAAAAGAATCGAAGCGCATTATGTAACAAGTATTGATCTTAGCAGGCTAGCGCATGAAGGAGCAGCGCTTTTAGGTGGAAAAGCTCCTCATACGCATGGAATTTTTCCAGGTGGAGTTACAGTAAATATAGATGCCTATAAATTGACAAAAATTAAATTTATTATAAATACAATTCTGGATTTCGTAACAACAGCTATGAAAGAAGATGTTGAGATTATTGCTACCTATTATTCTGATTATTTTAAAAAAGGGATATCTTATCCATATTTTATGAGCTATGGCGTTTTTGATAGTTATGAGGACAGCGATATCACTTATGTTAAGCCAGGTGTAATGAAAAGTGGGATTCGATATCCGCTAGATTCTGAAAAAATAACTGAACAAGTTCGATATTCGTGGTATCAAAGAGACCAGGGTACAGAGGAGGTGGATTTATCTAAGCCGGATGCTTATTCATTTATTAAAACACCGCGCTATGAAGACTTACCAATGGAGGTAGGTCCACTTGCAAGGCAAATCATTAGTGGAGAATATACAAGAGGAAATTCTTGTATGGACAGAAATATTGCAAGGGTACTTGAAACAGAGAAAATATTAACGATTATGAATAATCTTGCAAATCGAGTTGAATTGATACCAAGTAATCAAAAGATATATGAAATACCACAAATAGCTTTAGGAGTAGGACTTACAGATACATCTAGGGGTGCATTGGGGCATTGGGTACAGATAGAAGACCAAGTTATTCATCATTACAATATTATTACGCCTACGGTATGGAATCTTTCACCAAAAGATATAATGGGTTCACCTGGAGTGATAGAAAGGTCACTAATCGATTCTGAAATCAAGAATATTCAGGAGCCAGTAGAAATAGGACGTATTGTAAGAGCGTTTGATCCATGTGTATCGTGTGCAACTCATTTAATAGGAAATGAAGGTGAACTAGGGGCAGTCGAGGTTTTAGTATGAGTGTGAAATTAATCGCTATGGGAAATGTATTAATGAAAGATGATGGAATAGGCATTGAAGTGGCAAAAGAGCTAGAAGAAGAACTTATACAGAAAGGAATTGAAGTTATTTATGGTGAAACAGATTTTGAATATTGCATTGCAAAAATCAGAGCAAATGATTTCCTATTCGTTTTAGATGGAGCAGTATTAGGGGGGAATCCAGGAACGGTTACGGTGAGATCCCTCAATAGCATTCAATCTAATAATAAAAGAGAATATATGCAACACAGTTATAGCTTTTTAGATTTACTGAAAATTTATTATCCATATGTTGGCGGAAAAGTTATTGCGATTCAAATTAAAGAGATTACATATGGTTTTGGGTTGACTGACTTGTTACAAAAAAAGCGAAGAGATATATCAAAAGATATCTTGTATAAAATAGAAATGGAATTGCAGCAAAGAAAATTTAGTTAAGTTCGATCATTTTAGTAATGAGAGGAGTAATCTATGAACCAAGATATTATCAGCCCCAAGGAATTTACAATAGAAGAACTATCTACCTATAATGGCTTGAATGGAAGACCACCCTATGTCGCTATTAATGGAATCGTACATGATATGAGCGCAAAATCTGCATGGAGAAATGGAACCCATTTTGGTTTGTTTGCAGGAAAAGACTTGAGCGCGGAATTTATGGAGTGTCACCAAGGATTGCAGTTGATTTTGGATATGCTTCCGCAAGTAGGAATATTAAAATAGAAATTGTAATAGAAAAAGGAGCTTAGCTGACAGTTCATTTTATAATGTAACCGTTAGTGTGACAGCCCCTTTTCAAATGCTAGAATTGATTAAAATCATATTATTATTTTAACATAGAGTACAAGTAAATAAATCGGCCGAAGTGCTCCTGTTCGTCTGTAATAATCTCAAAAACCATGTCTCTCATCTGTTTATTGTCCAATAGGGCAAAAATTTCTCGATAAAGATCCACAGCTTCATTTTCTCCTTCAATACTACTTTGTACAGCATCCATTAAAGTATCATATTTCTCGATTTCATTAGGCATAGGTATGTCTAATCTTCTATGTGTAAGCGCAAAATATATTTGCTGGAACATTTCATAATGCTTGATCTCATCATCATAAGCAAACTTGATTTGTTTAATAACATCAGGGTCATCGGTCATTTGCATCATTTTGTAATATTTTACTCTGTCATGTCGTTCTGCCGTCATAGCCTCTATAATATTATTAATTAACAGATTACTGGAATATTGAGAATTATAATTTTGGCGATTGTCACTCAAAAGAAATCCCTCCTTTTTTATATTACACATGTTAGAATATGATAGATTTGTTAGAGATGTGAATTTAAAACCTGTGAATAGAAGTATTTTTGATGATTATATAGACAAAAATTGCGATATAGAATAAAATATGAAATAAATGTAATATTGTAAATTCAATATTGAAATAAGGAAATAAATGATGACGAATGAAATCGTATTGGAAAAACTAGACCAAAATGAAGCTTTAAGATATTTAGGATATGGAAAGAATGCTCCAGATACAAAGGTTCAAGAACTTTTGGATGAGTGTGAAGAAGTACTGCTAAGTATTGCAAGGCCAAGATTTATTTATAAAGTATTTGATATTGAAGCAGTACAAGAGGGTGTGAAAGTATTAAACACGAATCTCGTTATGCCAGGAAAATCGATTAAAGAACATCTAGAAGGCTGTGAAAAGGCAGTTCTTATGGGAGTTACAATATCAATGGATGTGGACAGGCTACTAAGAAAAACACAGGTTAATGATATGGCTAGAGCTGTAATTATTGATAGTCTTGCAAGTGTTGCTGTTGAGCAAGCGTGCAACAAAATAGAGGGATTTATAAAAAGTGATTTAGCGAAGTATAATCAAACGTGGAGATTTGGCGTCGGATATGGCGACTTACCATTGGATATTCAAGGAGATTTTTTAGATGTTATAAATGCTCCAAAGTTAATAGGATTATCTGCTAGCAAAAGTAATATGTTGTTACCGACTAAGTCAGTAACTGCTATTATAGGACTTTCAAAAAACCAAATCATAAAAACTAAAAGAGGCTGTCAGACATGTAATATGAAGGATAGTTGCACATATAGGAAAAAAGGTGGGCATTGCAATGTTTAGAGAATTATTAAAAAATGACTATGTGATATTTGATGGAGCTATGGGCACAATGCTTCAGGCAGCAGGAATGAAAATGGGTGAAACACCAGAAGTCTTGAGTATTACGCAACCAGAATTACTGATTGATATTCATACACAGTATATTAATGCTGGCGCACAGATCATATATGCGAATACGTTTGGTGCAAACAGCTATAAGTTAGAAGATAGTGGATATTGCGTTGATGAAATCGTGAAAGCTTCAATAGCGAATGCCAAGAAGGCTTGTGAAAACGTAGAGAAAATTACTGGTAAAAAGGCACTGGTGGCACTTGATATTGGCCCGATTGGACAACTTCTTGAGCCTACAGGAACACTTAGCTTTGAAGAAGCATATGACATATTTAAAGAAATTGTAATTGCTGGAAAAGATGCGGATTTAATTGTGTTTGAGACAATGACAGATTTGCTTGAAGCAAAAGCTGGAGTACTTGCAGCCAAGGAAAATAGCAATTTGCCAGTTGTGTGTACAATGACATTTGAGATGAATATGAGAACGTTTACAGGATGTTGTGTATCAAGTATGGCAATTACACTTTCGGGACTTGGTGTGGATGCACTTGGCGTTAACTGCTCACTTGGACCAAAAGAATTAGTTCCAGTTGTGGCAGAATTATCAAAATGGACAAAACTACCGATTATTGTCAAGGCAAATGCAGGACTTCCAGATCCAGTAACCAATTTATATAATGTAAGCGCATCTCAATTTGCAGAGTATATGAAAGAACTACTCCCTTTTGGAATAAAAGTCCTTGGCGGATGTTGTGGAACGAATCCTGAATATATCAGCGAAGTGTCAAAAATGCTTGCTACAGTTCAAAAGACAGGAATAAATTGTGCAAATCAAGCAAATGAATCATCTTGCGTTGAAATACCAGCAGCAGTATGCTCGGCAACAAATACGGTTACGATTAGTGAACCAAGGATTATTGGCGAAAGAATTAACCCAACAGGAAAAAAAATATT
>Ga0302165_10000563_pt1 | contig 13411 bp, 10 predicted proteins | sample I_Fen_E3_2_FD_193499 | JGI IMG/M metagenome (GOLD analysis project Ga0302165, IMG submission 193499) | Peat permafrost microbial communities from Stordalen Mire near Abisko, Sweden - I_Fen_E3_2 | ecosystem: Environmental > Terrestrial > Soil > Wetlands > Permafrost | place: Sweden: Abisko...
AGGGATTTAGGTAATGCTACTTTTGTTGGTGGAAGTAAGCTTTTAAGTGCTAGTGAATCACATTACTCAAAAGTTTCACCACCACCATTTATGGTTGGACTTGTTGAAACTGAAATAGATAAGTTAACTGGGAAAGTAGATATTATTGATTATGTTGCAGTTGTAGATTGTGGAACTGTAATAAATCCAAATCTTTCAAGAATCCAAGTAGAAGGTGGAATTGGCCAAGGTATAGGAATGGCTTTGTATGAAGATATAAGCTATGATAAAAATGGAAGAATGAGAAATGATTCCTTCCTTCAATACAAAATTCCAACTCGTCTTGATGTAGGAAATATAAGAGTAGAATTTGAAAGCAGCTTCGAACCAACAGGTCCATTTGGAGCTAAATCAATAGGTGAAATAGTAATTAACACACCAGCACCAGCTTTAGCTAATGCAGTATATAATGGAACAAAAGTTAATATAAGAACGCTACCAATAACAGCAGAAAAAATAGTTATGGGAATGCTTAAAAACGAAAAGTAAGAGATTATTTTGGTAAGCTATATAGATAAACAACACATAAACTTTATTTATGTGGGAGCCTAGTGAAAAGAAGGAATACTCAGATGCAATATTGCATAAATGAGTATTCCTTATTTTTTTGCATGAGATATATTTCAAAGTATAAGACTTGAAAATAGAGAATAGTTATATGCAGAATATATGTGATATTTTGTAAGGTGTGTTATAGTAAGTGTTGTGGAAATATAATCTAATGCACAAGAATAGATACTTATCCATTAATAGTATAGTCTAAATTCAAGTTAGTTGGAATGCATTAATACCAACTTTAATAGAAGGATTATTTGAGGACGATAATACAAAAGAATTAGCTTCTACGCATACTTTTATGATATGGAGAAATTTTGTAAAAATACATCATAATAATAAAGTTTGGTTTGTTACAAAAGGTAACAATTTATATGGTGTTTATGAATATGCTTTTTATGGTACTTTTGAAGATAGTCAGGAAGTTTATGATATGTTTGAAGATATATTTAACTATGTATATGATACAAAAGCAATTATTATGGCTGGACATACTATTGAAATAGGAAATGATACATATTTAAAATTTAAAGAATTATATGAATTACAAGATGTTCTGCAAGGTGATGGAATTGGAACATTTGTAATTGAGAAGATTAATAGGGATCAAATAAATAGATAAATTACCTCAACAGCTTATCATACGTATAACATGAATTGAATGACTAGTTGCAAAGATTAAAATAGAATTTATAAAATAGGCTAAAAAAGTCTATTTATATAAGTTCTTTTTTTGTGAAAATTATTTCTATGTTAGCGTTCAGGAATTACGAATAATTTTTAAAAAAATAAAAAAAACATTCGACTTTTTCTAAAATTATGGTAGAATAATTTTAGGATAGAAAACAACAATTTAGCAATAATAATGTATATTTATAGATTGTTTTTGTATATTGTTCATTCAAATTTAGAAAATACATCAGAAATCATTTGAATTTTTAAAAAAGTTTTATTCAAGGGGGTTCATTATGTCAAAAAACAATTTTTCGGGAAAAGACCAAGTAAATGAAATGCTTCCAATAAGTCAACTTACAGCTTTAGGATTGCAACATGTACTAGCTATGTATGCTGGTGCAGTATCAGTACCATTAATTATTGGCGGAGCTGTAGGTTTATCGCCAGAGCAGTTAGCATTTTTAGTAGCAGCAGATTTATTTACTTGCGGTATTGCAACTTTAATTCAAGCAATTGGTATAGGGCCATATGTTGGGATTAGATTACCTGCAATATTAGGTTGTACCTTTGCAGCAGTTAGTCCATTAATTATTATTGGTAAAAACTTGGGCATGGAAACAGCTTATGGATCCATAATAGTGGCAGCAATTATTGTTATATTGGTAGCTCCGTTATATGGAAAGATATTAAAATTCTTCCCAACAGTTGTAACAGGAACAGTAGTTACAATGATTGGTCTTTCTTTAGTAAGTGTTGGAATTAAAAGTGCTGGTGGTGGTGCTGGAGCTAAAGACTTCGGAAGTATGCCAAATCTTTTTCTAGCAGCATTAGTAATGATTGTTGTTTTAATATCTAATAAATATTTAAAAGGCTTTTTTCAAGCAATTTCTGTTTTAAATGGTATTGTTGTAGGAACAATAGCAGCAGCATTTATGGGTAAAGTAGATTTTACAGTAGTGTTAAATGCAAAATGGATAAGCCTTGTTCATCCATTTAACTTTGGGTTTCCTAAATTTGATTTGGGATCAATAATTATGATGACCTTTGTTATGTTAGTAGTAATGATTGAATCGACAGGTACCTTCATTGGAATTAGTAAAGTATGTGATAAAGAAATGACTGAAAAAGATATTGTACGTGGACTTAGAGCAGAAGGAATTGCTACACTTTTAGGTGGTATCTTTAATTCGTTCCCATATACAACTTTTAATCAAAATTTAGGACTTTTAGCTTTAAGTAAAGTAAAAAGCCGTTATGTTGTTATAGCGTCTGGTAGCATACTTGTTGCACTTGGATTAATGCCAAAATTCGCAGCTTTAGCTACTATTATTCCACAGCCAGTTATAGGTGGAGCTACAACTATAATGTTTGGTATGGTTGGAGTTGCAGGTATTCAAATGCTTTCTAAGGTAGATTTTAGTAAAAGCACAAATATGATGGTTGTTGCTGTTTCTCTTGGTTTAGGTCTTGGAATTACTATGGTACCAGACTTACTTGCACAAACACCTAGTATTTTTAAATCAATTTTTGGTAGTGGTATAGTTACAACATCTATAGTTGCTGTAGTTCTTAATGCATTTTTAAATTATAAAGATAAAGATACTAAAAGTGATATAATAATATAAGTTTATCATAGTAAATTTATTATAAAAGCAAATTAGGTAGAAATACTTAATTTGTTTTTTTATGTTTCTTTTATATATTTATATTTATCTTAGAGATATTTTGTAATATAATATAGTTTAAAATATCATTAATTAGATAAACTATGTTATTTCAATTGAAATTGTAAGTTAATGAAAAATATAGGCATTAATTGTTAGTTTTGTGGTATAATGAATCAGAAATATTTAAGAAACTCAAAAGTAAATATGCTATTAGCATTTATTTTTCGAGTTTTAGAGATTAATTATAGACACGAGAAGAGGATTTTTATGAGAATAAAATATAAACTTATGATAAGTTATTTACTGTTAATTGTATTTGCAGTAAGTGTTTTAGGCTTTTTAATTGGTAAAAAAGCTGATGATGCGATTTTAAAAGAGGTAAATGAAAAAAGTCAGCGGTTAACTGAATCAATTAGTACAACCCTTAGTGTAAGAAATGAATTACTTACAGAAAAATCTTATAGCGATTTAAGTTTTGCAAGTAATTTATTAAATAATTTGGATAACTTAAGGGTAGATTATAGTGAAAGTATAAAAATTGGAGAGTTTAATTTACCAGTGTTATATGCAGGGAAGCAAAGATTGTCATTAGATGACACTATACTTGATAAGATTAATCAGTCTACGGGTACTCTTGCAACTATATTTTTATTAAATGATAATAAACTTATAAGAGTTTCTAGCAATCTTTTTAAAGAGGATAAGAGTATATTAGGTACATATATATCTAATGATTCCGAAGTATATAGAAAAATAATTAACAATGAAGAATTTGTAGGAGATATTACTATTCAAGGTAATGGTTATGTGACAAGAATTAAACCTTTATTAGATAAAGATAAAAAAGTTATAGGGGCAATAGGGATAGGGAATAAAATTCTTAATGAATTTTTAGAAAATACATTAAGTGAGGTCAAATTGGGTGAAACAGGTTATGTATACATATTAAATTCTGAAGGAAATATAATGGTTCATCCATCACAAGTAGGGAAAAATGTAAAAGATTCTGAATTAATTAAAGAAATACATTCAACTAAAAAAGGGACATTTGAATATACATACAATGGAGTTAGGAAATTAGCTTATTATAAATACTTTGAACCTTGGCAATGGTATATAGTTATTACAGCCAATTATGATGAATTAACAGCTTCATCAAAATCAATTATAACAACTACAATAGCTACGGGAGCAATAATAATTTTTTTAGGTGGAATTATAGCATTATTTTTAGCGAATACCTTAGTTAAACCAATTAAGAAACTAAAAAAATGTATGGAGATAGCTGAAAAAGGTGATTTGAAAGTGCATTGTGAAGTAAATAGCAATGATGAAATAGGAATATTAGCAGATAGTTTTAATAATATGCTAGTAGAAAACAATAGATTGTTAGAAGAAACAGTACAATATGATAAATTAAAAACAGAATTTATTGCTAATATGTCCCATGAATTAAGGACACCTTTAAATATTATCTTTTCATCTGCTCAGTTATTCGATGTATTTATAAATAAAGGTGAAGAATTAAATACTGACAAAATAAAAAATTACATAAGTAATATAAAGCAAAATTGCTATAGACTAACACGATTAGTAAACAATTTAATAGATGTGACCAAAATTGATTCTGGCTTTGTTAAACTTAATTTAAAAAATCAAAACATAGTACAAGTTACAGAAGATATAATACAATTAACAGCGGATTATGTGCAATACATGTCTAGAACTATTGTATTTGATACAAATCAAGAGGAAAAAATTATGGCTTTTGATTCAGAAAAATTAGAGAAGATTTTACTTAATTTAATTTCAAATGCTACTAAATTTACTAATCCAGGAGATAAAATTAGTATTAATTTACATGATAAAGGTGATAGCGTTGTTATTTCGGTTAAAGATACAGGGAGAGGAATTCCAAAGGAAAAAATATCACATCTTTTTGAAAGATTTAAACAAGTAGATTCATTATTAAACAGAAGTCACGAAGGCAGTGGTATAGGATTAACTATAGTTAAAGCTTTGGTTGAACTACATAATGGAACAATAGAAGTTAAAAGTACATATAATGAAGGTGCAGAGTTTATAATAAGCTTGCCAGCAACGGTTATTCCAGAAGAACAGGAAGCAGAAATTAAACAGGAGTATTCAAAAGAAGCATATGTTCAAAATATAAATATTGAGTTCTCTGATATTTATAAATAATTTAAGAAATAAGAGCTTATCTAATAAAGTAAGCTCTTATTTTATGATAAAATATAGTTGAAATTCACTTGTTGCTGTGAACAATTAACTAATTGATATTTTAAAAGTAAACTATGAAAATATATAAATAGTTAAATATTTATAGTAAATATTAGGGCTTTGGGCGTTTTATTAATTTTTAAATTATTGAAAAGAAGAATAAAAATAAGGTATAATGAGGCAAAGTTTATTTAAAAATTTTAAATTAATAGGAGGAAAATTAATGGCTTATTTATTTGTAGAATATCCAAAGTGCACAACTTGCAAGCGTGCAAAGAAATGGTTAGATGAACATAAAATTGAATATGAAGATAGACATATAGTTGAAGATAATCCAACATTTGAAGAACTTCAACAATGGATTAAATTAAGTGGGTTACCAGTTAAAAAATTTTTTAATACAAGTGGAAATTTATATAAAGAAATGAATTTAAGTAAAAAGCTTAGCACAATTTCAGAAGAAGAACAAATTAAACTTTTATCAACAAATGGGATGTTGGTTAAACGTCCCGTTGTATTGGGAGATGATTTTGTGTTGCTTGGATTTAAAAATGAGAGTTTGTGGGAAGAGACTTTTATAAATAATTAGAGAAAAATTAAATTATATATGTTGCAATTATAAATCTACATAGAATTAATTATACAAGTGAAAATATGAACGAATCATTTTGCAACGTATATACTTACATTAAGCTTAAATTAATATAAGTGGTAAAAGTAATTTGAAATAATTGCATAAATTTTATGTAGAATTTGGTCAAAAATAAAAGTAATTAGTCTTACAGTTAAAAATTTGAATATAAATGATTTTATATTCGATTGACAATAGAGGAAGAAAGTGTTATTATTTTTTTATAAAAGTAAGCGTTTTCAAAAAAACTGATTAAAAAATGTATAATAAATATATTAGGATTGTTACTGTATTTGCAGGCGAGACCTAAATATTTCTGTAAAACTATGGTTTTCGGAGGTATTTAGGTTTTTTATTTTATAAAAGTAATTTATATAAATATGGTGATGCTACTACTTTATTATTGTTAAAAAATTTTCTCTTAATTATAGAGAAAATTTAAATAAAATATATACTAGGGGGTAAAAAAATGATAAAAGTACACAAAAAAATTTCATTATTGTCAACAGTAGTAACGTTAGTTTTTATTACTGGTATGTTCACTGTTTTTCAAAAAGGCCAAGTGGTACAAGCTGCTGAAACAATAAAAAGTGGTGATGTAGTAGCTATGCAAAAAGAAAAACCTCGTACAGTCATTACAACAGATGGTGAGGTTGACGATATGAATTCAGTTATTCGTTTTTTGCTTTATGCAAATGAAGTTGATTTGGCTGGTATCGTTTTAACAAGTTCTACATATCATTATGCTGGTGATGAAAAGGCAGGAATTAAACCATATAGATGGACAGGTACAGAGTGGCTTCAAGATTATATTAATGCATATGAGAAAATTTATCCGAATTTAAGTGTACAAGCTGATGGATATCCAACACCAGATTATTTAAGAAATATAACTAAGGTTGGAAATATTAAAAATGTTGGAGAAATGGATGAAGTTACTGAAGGTTCAGAATCGTTGAAGAAACTTTTCTTAGATGATGATAATAGAAAATTATATGTTCAAACATGGGGAGGGACAAACACTACTGCACGTGCTTTGAAATCTATTGAAGAAGAATATGGTAATACAAGTCAATGGGAAGCAATTCAAAAGAAAATAAATGAAAAGCTTGTAATTTACATTATATTAGATCAAGATGATAGTTATAGTAATTATATAGCAAAGAAATGGCCTAATATTCAAATCATTAATGATAGAAGTAATTTTTGGCACTTTGCATATGCATGGAAATATCATACAGATAAAGTGAATTCTCTATTACAAGGAAGCTTTATGTATCCAAATATCAAATCAGAACATGGAGATTTACTTAGTAAATATGCATTGATGGGAGATGGAAATTACCTTAAAGGGGAATTAGATGAAGAGCAAAGAGGAACTGATGTTTATCTTCAAAAAAATCCTCAATACAGTAAATATGATTTTATATCAGAAGGAGATTCTCCATCATTCTTATATTTAATTAATAATGGTCTACGTAGTTTAGAAAATCCAACATATGGAGGCTGGGGTGGCAGATTTGGAGTAACTAGTGATAAGTTATGGCAGAATAATGTGTTAGATTATGATCCTTACACAAATCAATATGAAGGAGAATATTCTTTAATGCGTTGGTTTGATGATATTCAAAATGACTTTGCGGCAAGGGCAGATTGGTGCATTGCTAAGACATATAAAGATGCAAATCATGCTCCAAGTTTAACAGTTAGAGAAGGTGTTGATTTAAAATTAGCACCAGGTGAAAAAATTACGTTACATGCTAATGGATTAGATCCAGATGGAAATAAGCTTTCTTACAAATGGTGGCATTATGGGGAAGCAGATACTTATGAAGATTCTAAGGTAGCAAAGAATGAACCTGTAGAAAACAAAATTCAAGGTCTTTTATTAAGTGTTACCCGTAAAATTGCATATGGTGAGGGTGTGGATAATATTGTATTATATGGAAGCGATACTGATACAGTAACATTTAATGTTCCTAAAGATGCAAAATCAGGTGATACAATTCATATAATTGCTGAAGTTAAGGATGATGGTAAATTTAATTTAAAGCATTACCAACGTGTAATTATAACGGTTAAATAATTCATGAATTTTGTGCCTCAATCCAAATGCATATTTGTGATTGAGGCACTTAATATTAGTGAAAAATAAATAGAAAATATAAATTTTTCAAGCTGGAATTTGTATTGAAAAGCATATTGACAAAATTATCATAAGTCCATATACTTATGAAATAAGAACGATGGTGTTTAAGAAATATATTATAATATATTTCTTAAGCACTTTTTTTATTCTATAGGAAATTATAACTTTGACAAATCTGTGGATATTTTACTCTTTGAGAGTATAATTTTTGAAAGTATCAGAAACACACAGTCTGCGAAGCAGATTTTCTTGTATCTATGAGGAAAATATAAAAAATATCATTAAAAGATACCGCCTACAGTTAATGTAAAATGAAAGTTTATTTTATATTAAGAAAACTATAAATTAGTAAATTAAAAATTTTGATTGATTTACTATGAAAAGGAGGAGTTTTTGTGAAAGCTAATATAGGTGATAGTGCTTTTGTAATTATATGTTCAGCATTTGTATTTTTAATGACACCAGGGCTTGCATTATTTTATGGTGGAATGGTTAAAAGAAAAAATATTTTAAATACATTAATCTCATCATTTTTTATTTGTGGATTGTCATCAATAATGTGGGTTTTAGTAGGATATTCATTATCTTTTGGAGAGGATTTTCATGGGATAATTGGAGGGATGAATTTCTTTGGAATGATAGGTGTAGGAGCAGAGCCATCAGTATATGCATCTAGTATACCTCAAATGCTTTTTGCAGCATTTCAAATGATGTTTGCAATAAGTGCACCAGCACTTATAACTGGTTCTTTAGTTGAAAGAATGAAATTTTCAGCATTATTTATATTTATATTAGCATGGCTGATGTTAGTATATTATCCAATGACTCATATGGTATGGGCAAATGGTGGATTAATTAATTCTTTAGGAGCTGTTGATTTTGCAGGTGGTAATGTAGTTCATATAAGTTCAGGTGTTTCAGGCCTTGTTGCATGTATAATGTTAGGTAAGAGATTTGGATATGGAAGAATATCATATAGACCTTGTAATATTCCATTAGTGGTTCTTGGAACAGGATTAATTTGGTTTGGCTGGTTTGGATTTAATGCAGGTAGCGCATTAGGTGCTAGCCCACTTGCAGTACATGCATTTATGACAACAAATACTTCAGCAGCATCAGCTATGCTTTCCTGGATAATAATTGAAAAAGTAAAACAAGGAAAACCAACAGTTCTTGGCGCAGTAACTGGAGCAATTGTAGGACTAGTTGCAATTACACCAGGAGCAGGTTTTGTTCCAATTTGGTCATCAATTATAATAGGGGCAATAGTTTCGCCAATTTCATACTTATTTATAGGAACAGTTAAATATAAATTTGGATATGACGATGCACTTGATGTATTTGGATGTAATGGAATTGGAGGAAGTTTTGGTGGAATTGCAGTTGGGTTATTTGGACAAACAACTATTAATCCTGCAGTAAAATGGAATGGACTTTTCTTTGGTGATTCTAGACTTGTAATAGCTCAATTATTAGGAATTGCTATAACAATAATATTTTCATCAATAATGACATTCTTAATTATAAAAGTTATCAAAATATTTATGGATATTAGAGTAGAATGTTCAGTTGAAGTTGATGGACTTGACATAGCTGAACACGGTGAAATAGCTTATCCAGCTTTTGATGGTTTAGATTAATATTAATATATGAATAGAAAGGAATAAATTTGCAAGGTTATTTATTTTCATGTGCCTTATTTGAATAAAATATTGCTATAGAAAACAGGAATTTTTAAGTATAAAAACTCTACGAACTCAGATTTAGTAGAGTTTTTTATTACTTAATTTTTGACCTATTGTCGAAAAAGAGAAAACGTTTTAGATAGATGTTTTTTGTTGTCATTAAAGATGAAATAATTTGATTTGAAAAACATTGGGATTCATAAAATGTTAGAGTTTGAAAAAAATTTTTTGGTATAAATTATGAAAAAAAGATATGTGAGATAATGCCTGTAAAATACTAGTTTGTAGAAGGGTTTATATTGTAATAGAATAAGGATTTATTTGTTTAAAGTAAAAAAATACCATTGAAATTAAAAAAAACCTAGGTTATAATAGGCACTACCATATGGGTGACGAAAGCAATTTGTAATAATTTGATTAAAAAATTGCAAAAAACACACAAGGAGTGGTTAATTGTTAAAAGTTAAGAAACGTATTATAAGAGGATACATGCTCTTAGGAATATGTTCAATGAACATTGTACCAAACTATTCAAATATCGAAGCTGAAAAAATTCAAATAAATAAATTTATTGCAAGTAAATACCAATCAAGTTCTAAGGTGGAAAATGCTGAAAGTAAAGAATATACAGAGTTTTTGAAAGAAAGTACTGAAACTTTATTTAATATAGTAGATGAAGTATCAATAAAAACTCAACAGATTAAAATTACAAAAGCAAAATCTCAAGAGGATAAAAAGAAAAAATGGAAACCTATTAAAGCTGAATTGACTGCATATTGTAATGATCCAAGATGTTCTGACCAATGGGGATCGCAAACAGCGATGCAAACAAGAACAAGATTGGGTGTTATTGCAGCACCATCAAATATACCTCTTGGAAGTAAAATGTACATTCCAGAGTTAGCAAATTATAAAGAAGATGGTATGTTTGACGTTGAAGATAGAGGTGGTGCAATTAAAATAAAAAAAGATGGTACTTATGTAATAGATGTTTGGGTACCAACATATAAAGAAGCTGTAAAATTTGGTAGAAAAAAAACTACCATTTATCTTGTAGAGTAAAAATTAATAACATACATTTTAAGGCAGTGAAATTTATTCAAAAAGATTTGCTGTCTTTTTTATTTTTTAAATCCATCAAAGACAGAGAATTTAGTGAAAAATAAAAATAGGCTAAACTTGTAGAAGAAAGACATAAGTTTTATAAAAATATACATTCACTTTTTACAAAAATTATTGATTGGAAAATTATTCAATTCTACTAGAATTAGAATATTTTTTTCATTAAAACACATCCTAAAGTTAATAATTATAATTAAAAACGTATTATGGAGGATGTAATGAAAAAATTTAAAAAATTATTAATACTTATTATGATTCTAGTTACCATAATAGTTTTGCCAGTAGGAATTTGTAAAAATAATGTAGAGGCTAGTCCTAATATTAGCGAAAGTAAACCTGTTAAGATAGCAGTGTTTTTAGATAATGCTAATGCTATGTACATTTCTCTTCTTAAACAAAACTTAGAACAGATTGAAAAAGAAAATTATACTAAAGTTAAATTTACTTTCTTTGATGCAAAAGATAATCAAACGTTACAAAATGAAAGTATTGATAATGCGCTTAAACAAGATTTTGACCTTTTTATTGTAAGTGTAATTACTCCTAACTTAAAGGATATAGAAAGTACTTTACTTAAAATCATGGAAAAAAACATTCCTTTAATTTTAAATCCAGATCCGGCTCAAGATATAGTAAACTTTCTTAAACCTCATAAAAGATTTGTGGTTATTGGAGCAGATTTTGAGCAATCTGGCATGATGGAGGGGGAAATTCTTGTTAATAAATGGAATTCTAATAAAGAGTTTATGGATAAAAATCACGACAATATATTGCAGTATGTTATACTAAAAGGCAGAATTGGCAGTCCACTAACATCATTAAGAACAAAGTACTCCATTTTAACACTTAATGATGCTGGAATAAAAACAGAAGAAATTGCTTCTAAATATTGCGAATGGCTAGAAGACTGTGCTAAAAGCTCTATTGAATCTTTGTTTCTTAAGAATGTTAATAAAATTGAAGCTATAATTTCTAATAATGATGCTATGGCAGTAGGGGCTGTTAAGGCCTTGCAGGAATATGGATATAATAAAGGTGATAAAGAAAAAACAATTCCAGTTGTAGGAATTGACGGAATGCCGGCAGCTAAAGATTTAATACAAAAAGGATTTATGGAAGGGACTGTTATTGTAGAGCCCCATGAACTTGCGGAAGCTCTTTATTCAATTGGAATGAATTTAACTTTAGATAGGCCTCCTCTTGAAAATACAAATTATAAATTTGATGATACTGGATTTACAGTTCATTTGAAATACAAGGAATATATAAAATAATAATAGATCATCTTAATTTATGAATATAAAACTTATAATAAGTAAAAAATAAAATTGAGGTGAAGAAAATGACAAACTATAAATTTATTACAAGTGATGATGAAAATACATCATCTAATTCATCAAAGACAAATAATCCAGCAAAAAATAGAAAGAGGCATAAGCCTGTAAAAGGCCTTCCTAGAGTTTAAAAATAACAAAGGGGAAATACCCTTATAGAAATTTATCCAGTATACACAGTACTAAATTTTAGTGCTGTGCTTTTTTATTTTTGATAAAGAATTTGGAGGACTGTATAAGTAGCTTTTTTTATACAACAAAATCTGTGATGCAAAGAGAATTAAGGTTAGGATACGAAATATATATTCATTCTTAGTCTAGCTTTATTTTTATTTATGGAAAATACAAAAAATAAGTTCTTATATTATATATATTCACATAAATATGTAGATGAACATAATATATAGTATCTTAAATTACTAAGGAGGAAATTTAAATGGGATACAATTATAATGAATATGTTCATTGTTCTAAAAAAAATGATGAATATAAAGAAAACGATAAATGCAAAGAAAATTATTATAAGGTTAAAAATCATAATCATGAATTTGAATCAAGTACAGATTATGAAGAAGATGATGAATGCGTATTGCACAATCATCGTATTGCTGGTGTGACTGGTCCTCCAATTAAATGTGGAAAATCTCATATCCATAAAGTAGAGGTATTTACAGATACTTTTGATGATCATTTTCATAAAATTTGTGATACTACTGGTCCAGCTCTTTATCTTCCTGGCGGAAAACACATCCATTTACTAAAAGGGACAACAACTGTTGCAGATGGACATGATCATGATTATTATTTTACTACTCTAATTGAAGATCCTACTAATGTACCAGAAAAAAAAGACTGTTAAATTTAGAATATTATCTTATATAGGGTATTATTGGTTAAAGAATGTTTTGATATCCATAGATGTTATGAGATAAAATAAATGTTGGGAATTTAATATTGGTTTATAATAATGTTTGTTTTAATACAAATATGTATAGTGAAACTAAGGAAGAAAGAAGTAGATGGAGAAATTTAACTACTGATGTATTAAAAAAATAAATTTCATTGAAAGATATAGAATATTTTGTCGAAATATGTTATGATGTTTATGAGGATATTAGTAAACCTTATATAATATTCTCATAATCTCATAATCTCATAAAAATATGCGAAGATGCAGTCATTAAATTGGCTGCATTTTTATATTGAAAATTGTTGGTGAGATTGAATGTCTATGATTCTCAATATAACTATTGTTTGTTAGTTCAATTTACATTATACTTTTTAACTAGCATTAATTTATCTTTTTGATAGGA
>Ga0302165_10000564_pt1 | contig 13407 bp, 12 predicted proteins | sample I_Fen_E3_2_FD_193499 | JGI IMG/M metagenome (GOLD analysis project Ga0302165, IMG submission 193499) | Peat permafrost microbial communities from Stordalen Mire near Abisko, Sweden - I_Fen_E3_2 | ecosystem: Environmental > Terrestrial > Soil > Wetlands > Permafrost | place: Sweden: Abisko...
AAAGGTAAGAGTGGTATCTTCTATAAACTTTGTTGATTTAATTGGTGTGGAAATACTTACAGAGCTTCCACGTCCAATTGGATCTCTTATGGTTTTCTCCCAGTATCTATAGGCATAATAGTGGAAGTTTTTATCTATATAGGTATGAAAACTAGGTCTTACATCTTTGTATTTCTGACACATATTAAAAAATATTATTTTTAAGTCCTGTTTTATATCTTCGCAGCTTGATTCATGAAAAATATTCATTATTGTATTAATTGTTGAAAATACTACATTTTTGCCTGCATATTGATTGTAAAAATGAGAATTTAATAATTTTCTATCTTTAGGATCTTCTATAAATAGCTTTATAAAGCTTCTTATAGAATAATAATTTAAATTGTATTTACCATACTTTATTAACACTACATAGTTGGACAAGAATTTTGCAAAGGAATCCAATAATTTATCTGCGGCATCTGTTGAACCATTTTTATATTCATATACTAAGTCATGTACTCTTTGATAATCTTTGCTATAATCAACTTCATATTGTTTATTTCTCATAAAAGCTACCTGAATAATTTAGTGATGGGATTAAGACTAACATTATTCTCCCTCTCTTCTTAGATCTTTTCTCCAAACCGCCTTGTTCTTGCTGAATTTTTAGAAGTGGCAGTTTTATCAGTAGTGTCCGAATTTGCTTGTTCTTCTTCAAGCCGTCTTGCAGCCCTTTTTCTTTCATCTATAAGCCCTGGAGTTCCCCTGTCAGCTTGATTCATCATAGCTTCCTTACACCAGGGATGCAAATGCCATTTAAATTCAAATTTTCTTTGAAAAGAATCTTTTGAAAATTCACTTGGATATATTATTTCGTTGCAATACTGGCAAATAATAGGCTCGCCAGGTTCAGGCTTTTTAGGGATATTCTGTCCACTTCTTGTATAATCCTCAGCATTCATATTATTATCTAGCACTATTTTCATTATTTATCACCTGCTCTCTCTTAGCTGCAATTGCTTTTAGTTTATCAATAGTTTCTCTTGAAACCTGTATAGTATTATTTTCTCTTTTTATCATGTGCTGTCTATCCTTGTATTTATGGGTGCACATTGGTATCTGGCAAATTTCACATTTAATATATAAATGACTTGCCTTATTTTCACATTTGCTACATATAGGACATGGATTGTATCTAGGACATGAAGTGAAGCATTCCTTATCCTCTTCAAAAATTTCTTTAGTTGTCTTATGCTTATGCATATTATCTTTAATTTTTGTAACTAGATTTTTCTCTGCTGCTGCTTGCTGCATCTTAATAAATTGCTTATTCATACTATTCTCCATCACTTTATATAGTTACTACTGTATTTGTATCATAAATGTGTTCCTTTGATTTCTTATATAAAGTTATAGTATCTTCATCTATAAAATCCATAACAGAAAAGATATCTGCACATTTTTTTAACATCTCTGGAAAAGTATATATCTTTTTAACAATACATTTCGTATTGGAATTGAATACGGAAAATATTATATCTGAGTTTTTGCTTAACTCAAAATTGATGTAAATACTGTCATATTCAGGGCTTGGAACATTGTTTATTAATTTTTGAGCACAAACTTGCTCCAGGGTGCTTAATAAATAATTTAAATTTTTTATTATATTCAGTAATCTGTCTTCGGACACTATAAATCGCCTGCCTTTAATGTAATTTAGTAAAAGTACTTATGAATCTTATTAAATATTTATAGTCGAAATAGACTTAAAACTATAAAAGAGAACCTATTGATTCATAAGCCTTTTACATATTTAGAATCAATATACTTTATATATAAATTATAGCAAATTACAATAATATTACAATGTAATATTAGCTATTTTTTATATATATAATTTCTATTTTTCTAATATTCATTTCATCATAACTTTCACCAAAAATGCATTTTACCTTTATATTGCTAGTAGCAGGCGTAAATGGGAAGCTATCTGTTATCTTATGATATTCATCATTATTATCTTTATAAAAGAAATCATAATTGAAATCTTCGTAATACATACTTGAATCACTGCCATTGTTAAAGTATGGCTTAATACCTGTTATTTCATAGCCATCTGTATCAGGAATATTGGTTTCAAATTCAAACGAGGAAGTTTCATAATCACTATAATAATTAATAAAGCCAGTTATTTCTTTAAGTCCATATAAAAAAGTCCTGTAATTACTTTCAACTTCAGTGTATCTGCTTGCTTCAACGGTTATTTTAATTTGATTTATTTTTCTGCTTTCAAAATTTAATTTAAAAGGTCTTATGGATTCTATATTACTGTCTAGTGAGTTAATGCCAGCATTAGCTGTAGCAGGATTATAGTCTAATCCATCAATAAGATCCCATGCAGCAGAATCTCCATATCGGCAGTATACTTTAGTAACTTTGCACATAAAGGGATTAATGTATAATTCATTCATTAAAGGAGTTGTCATTATTTCTTCAGGTAGGGTTATTACATAGTTTGTTGTTAATTTTTCTACTGAATTATCAGTAACTACTCTTCGTGTCCAGTATAAATTTTCATCTTTATAAAATGGAGAATATATATCATTATCACTTTCAGTTATTATTCCATTAGAATCTTCATTTATTATTGTGACATTTAACGTGTCTGGAAGGTATACAGAATCAGCTGCTTCATCAAAAATAACAAATTTAGATACTTTTAAGGTTGGTCTTTTGGTGATACTTGATGTCTTTGGCTCAATCACTGCTCCATAGTTTCTGTCATCTGTAGTGCATGAAGATGGAGTTATTAGTAGTCTTCTTTCTGTAGTATTGTTTTTAAATTCTTCATATTGAGCTAGCAAATCATTGTATTTTTGAATCATAATATTGTTTAAGGAAGTTAAATACGTATTTTCTTCCTTAATAAAGTCTATATTTCTATTTAATAATCTTTCAATTGCATTGGTTTTGTTATAAAGGTCAAGAATATCAGCTAATATTTCATTTTGATTTTCATTATGTTCATCACTTCTGTTAATTGATTTATAACCAAAGTTTTTTCTATTTGCACTTGGTATATTATTAATTATTACGTTTTTCATATTTTAATTCCTTTCTTATATCTTCCATGCTAGTTTCTATGGTTTCTAGTAAGTTTGTAAGCTGTACATTAATGGTTTCAGGTTTATCTAAAAAACCTTCTTTGTAGCTTTGTAAATATGCAACTCTCTTTTTTAGTTTATTTAGATTATTTTTGATTTCCATTATGGCAAAGTCTTTTTTCTTTGACTCATGAGGGCCTCTATATCTATTGTTGTATCTTATTGCATTTGGCACATCTAAATGCTCTTCTTTTTTAAAGATAGTATTATCTATTACAAATCTAGCACTAACTTTATCAGTTTTTGTATCGCCAAGCTGAGTATATAAATAAATTATATATTTACCATTGTTCATATTAGTGAATTCTACAAAGTCAACTGTTGTTTCTGTGAATTTATCTTCTTTATTTAAAGGCATATCAGCTTTCTTAATTAGGTAGAAATATTTGTCTGGAACCTTTTTAATATATACCTGAACTTGGTTTGAAGCAGATAGCAGATTATCATGTTCATCATAGGTATAGACAGAATACACATAATTTCTGATATTATCTGGATTGTTAATAAAGGATATTTTAATTTTCCCAAATTCTCTTTGAAGATTTATTGATATTTGAGGAGTCTTCATATTTTTTGTTACTAACACACTATTATCTGAATAGGAAGTAGTCTTTTGATCTTGCATTTCATTAAAGCTTTCATCTGTTTCTAAGATTCTTCTATAAATCTTATAATGGTCAGCCATTGCATCGGTTGTTGTCCAATTTAAAGCAACTGCATCATCCTTATCAGGATATTTATATGTTAAAATTATAGCCATTTTATTCACCTACTATCTTTATAGAATTAATTGCTGGAGATACTGTGTAATCAGCAGTAGATAATTTTGCCATGATTCTAAGTCTCACGTTTGAATTTCCTTTTGCATTTGTAAGGTATTCCTTAGTTGAATTAAGCATATGCTTATAAGTAATATACATTCTAAAGTATGGAGTATTGTTCATATAAACTTCTTGAGAATGATATGGAGGATAGCTTCCATCATCTGATGGTTTAATTACCTCGTTATTTTCATCATAGACAGAGCCGTTTACAGGGCAATCATCCATAGATTTTTCGTTAGTGTTAGGATCTAAACTTGCCATGGCCATAGGTAAGTCTGGGGCGTTTACTTCTAGGTTTTGGTCATCATAGGAATGAGGATCTTTAATCTTTTCAGCTTTATTTTTTAGATCAAAGACAGTTACTATGACATTTTTAAATTCTTTTGCACGAGGCAGTTCATTTTTGGGATGGCTGCTTACATCTTCTTTTTTTACAGCATAGTATTTTAAGGACTGATTGCTTATGTTTTTTATAAGACTGTTGTAATTTATTCTCTGCATTTCAGGACCAGCAAATAATTCTCTGCAATAAGCTAATAAATTAAAATTGTGCTTTATTTTTTTCACATCCTTAGTTTTATCCTCATTGTCTAAGTTTGTTAAGTCATGATTAATAAGTAAAACCATTATTTGTATTAAATTTTCTCCAGCATTTAACTTAAAGCTGTATTTATTATTTTTAGGAAAGATTTGTCTTCCATTTATCAAAACTATTGCATTAAAGGTTTCAGTAGTGACATCATAAGTAATATATCTATTTTCAATTATGGTTTCTTGTTCACATATAGCATACTGACTCATGATAAAATAGTTATTTACCCTTTCACATCTTATATCCATGACTGTAGAATCTAAAGGTGCTATATCTGTAACCCGTGCCTTTGAGTAATCATCAGTATGACATACTTTATCTGCTGGAACAGCATCATGTATTATCTGCTTATCCTCAGGGATTCCTTTATCAGGGGCAGCTTTAATATCTTCTATATACCTATTTTTATATCTATCATTTACATTAAGTCTTTCAATGAGCCATTGGGAATGGCCAGCTCTTAGATAAATTGAATTTAAATTTGTATTATCAGGCAAGGTATAAACCTTAAAGTAATATTGTTTATTTATTTGATCATATCTAGCTATTTCAGAAAACTCATATTTTTCTGTTTCATAAGTTAGAATTTCTTTTTCATTAGTAAGTAGACCTAAATCAACATTTATCCCAGCTTCAACATTCTTCCACTCTACATCATCGTTTTTGTTTTCAAAGCCTACAAAATAGGCTATATCAGTATGTGGAGGCAGTTCATGAATTGGATCTACTGTAATATTTGATACTGGCTGCTCCATTTCTATAGTTTTACTTGTAAATACGCTAGTTTTTTTGTATTTATCATTATAAACAGATAAATTAGAAAACATATAATAGCAGTAGAATTCGTCCTTATCGTTATCCATGTAATCAAAACTTGTTTTTTCAAAGATAATTCTAAAGGCTTTCATATTTATAGCATTAAATCTCCAAGACATGCTTGAATCCCCATCAATATTGCTTTTTTCAAGGAAGTTAGTACCATCCTCTGATATAAATAATTTAACGATAGTATTATATAAGCTACACGCATTTAAACATATTCTTGAAGCCTCATGATTGTCTACAAAATCAATTTGAAGGGTTAAGGTTCCAGGCTCTTTGTTTGAAGTCACTGTAGATATTGTAATCATATCAGTTAGTACTTCACTTAGAATTGATGATATATCTTTGTTTAAAATAACTTTAGCATTACTGCTTTCAACGCTTATGGTTCCAGTAGTGCTTATATCCACTTTATCACTTGGAGTAGATCTTAACTCATTTCTTAAAATTGATATATCATAATCTATTTCACTTGTATTTTGAGGAATATTATGAGTAATTAAATTTCGCGTATTAACCATAGATAAATCATTGAATTTTATTATATAAGGTTCATAAGCTGTTTTAGTTTCTGTATATTTTTTTAGAAGCTCTGTTTGAAGAATTAATTTATCTAAGGAATGATTAGCTTCCTCCATTTGCATATCATAATCCCCATTAATCAGCACTTCATAATTAGTTTGAGTATTGTATACCTGAAAGGCATTCTTTAAGTCCTGTTCTATGTTTTTAAACATAGAATTATAATCTTTTTTATCAGATCTAGCATATTTCTTTAATGTAATTGGCTTAAAATAAGGAAGCCCTGGAGTTTTGTTTTCAAAGAATTCAGTTATTCTCTTATTAACTTGATAGTTTGTTACTCCATGACCTTCTTTTAAAAGGTCTAAGGAATACTGTTCATCTTTTTGCTTAAGTTGATATTCTTGCATATTAATCATATTAAAAGCTCTCCTTCCCGCTTATATCTAAATTGTAATTGTAGACTATTGGCGTTTCATCAATAATGTCTTCAGGTCTTGAAAGCTCTATTTTTATTATGAAGCTACTTGGTGAAGTCAGCATATCTACGTAAGTGATGTTTGGATTACGGTTTAATACTGCTGAGTCAGAATTTACAATAATAGTACATGATCCACTTGAAGCTTTATGACGTGGATATATACGATGCCATTCGCCTCCATTATCAAAGCTTATGGAATATTTAATAAAGTCATTCATATTTCCTGTAGTAGGCACATAATCATTAAAGGAAGTAGGAATATAATCTTCTGAATTAAATATTAGCTGTTTTATTGGACTTGAAGCAGTAAAAGTCTTAGAAATATAGGTTCCAACGTGTACATATTTTCTATATCTAACATCAACTGAACTTATTCCTATGCTGTATCTATTAGCATTTACAGGTTCTCTTTTTATTAAGTTTCCATCGGAGCTTATAGTGTTATAAAAAAGCTGTGCTTTTACATAAGCATCATCCAAAAAGTTTTCTGTATTAGCAGTAGTTGGATAAATTATGCTTCTATTTCTTTTATCATATTTAAGGCCTAGCAGCTCAATACTTTGAAGTGGAGCTTCAACTTCCACATAGCCTTGTAAATCATCACTATCATATTTTGATACCCTAGTTGGATCAATATTGATTCCGTACTGCCGACATACTTGAGTGCTGACAAATTCTGTTTGAATAAGCTCTAAAGTCACATATTTAACCTTTTGGCTGGAAAATGGGATTACGAGTGTACCAACTAACTCCCTATTTAGTTCTATAATTTGAAGTAGACCCAAGTTGTCTGAAATTATTACTTTATGTAATATTGGATTAGAAGTTTCATTGGTTTTAGGTGCACCTTTTATTACCACGTAATTAGAGTTGTTTTCTGATTTTAAGGTTAACTTTAAATTTAAATAAAGAGTGTCATCATCTGTTACCCATTTTATTCCCTCAGTATAGGAAAAACCTATCATAGAGGTGTCTTCTTTAATAGAATCTGAAATATTATACATTTCAAATTCAAACCAGTTTGTAGAGGTATATGAAGAAGCAGCGCTAGTATTTACATTATTATCTTTTATAGAAGATAACTTAATGTGAGTGTTGTTTTCACCTTTAAAAGTGAACTTATTATTTATAGTTCCAACCGTGTTATATACCTCATGGGTATTACCAGGAAAGCCATTTGAGGTATTTAGAATTTCTATGTCTATATTGTTATCTGAAATAGACTGGCTGTTAACTATTCCTAGCATTAAAGCATTTGAGGAAGTATCAATAAAAGAATTCTGTGCTTTATAACCTGTACCATCACTAAAATCATCTGAAATAATAATATCCGAAGCTTTTCTTATTGCAGTAATTTTATTTTTTATAAAATCAGTTGTTGCAGCTATTTGATCAATTCTATTTACAAGTATATCTATAGAGTCTTCTGTTTTCTGTCTGCTTGAATTTAAAATTTCATAATTGCTGCTACAGCCTTGTATTACTGTATTCATATCATTTATTGCATTTTCAATCATAGTTGTATATTCCTCATAAAAAGGAACTGAAGATGCAGGTATGAATTTCATAGTAGGCTTTCCAAGCTCTTTATAGAATTCTAAAATGGCATTTTTTAATTCATAAGCATAATCTGTCTGGGTTTTTATCTGTCCATTTTTGTATTTAAACTGTATTTTTGCTACTGCCTGTTTAAGTCTTGAATCTAAGGCAGCATTATCTTGTCTATACTCATATCCATTCATTTTCTTACCTCCTAATAAGTTTCAATATCATACTTTATCTCATTTAAAATTGGAGTAAGCCATCCATCTCTTGAGGAATTTCTTCTAAATATAGCTTTAGTTCTAAATTTAGAAATCAAATGCCTGTAAGAAATATCTATTATATAATTTTTTGGAATAGGCTTATTGAAATATATTATGTTTTTGTAAACATAGTATTGATAGGTTCCATCACCTATGAAGTTCTTGTAGCTGATGCTTTGATTTGAGGCTTCTGTTACATTTTTAACTTCTATTTCTGTACCTGTAGTATTTTTGCTAACATCAGTAAGCTTTACACTACAGTAATTATCTGTATCATCTATATAGGGTTCATCATTAAGTTTAAAAAAGGTCTTATTGCTGCCATCAAAACTTTCAATGGAAGTTGCTAGCTTTTGACTTAAATCTAATATATCAGCTCCATCAATAGGGCTGTAATTTACACTATAAACAGCATCAAAATCGTAATTATTTATTTGAATTGCATAATAGTGACCAGCAGGGTCTTTAGAATAATCTTTTTCAAAGACTATATTATTATCTTTTTTTAAATTAATAGGAATACCATTCTTCATAACATTTAAAATGTTATCTGTTTGGAATCGCAAATAAGCATAATTTTCCCCAGTAATTTCTAAGAGTTCTGACTTTATTTCTGTAATCCCTTGAGGAAGTATTGGAAGCCAGTCCTCCATAGTTGGATTTTCTGAACCTGCTATATAATATTCAATATCAGTAATATAATGATTCAAGGTATCCCTTTGATGAATTTCATCAGTATAAAGCTTAATTGTTCTTATGTTATTACCAAGATCAATCATTTTAGATACGTAAAAACCTGCTCTGTCATAATGGTTGTTATAGCAGCTTATATAGTAAAAACCATAGTTATAATCATATTTAATGACCTTTCTATTATCTTTTTCATCCCCTATTATAATGGCTGCAAGATCTTTGTTTTCATTTTTTACTATCCTATCATTTACATTGTCCCATATAGTCGAATTCAACTCTCTATCGCCATAAGTAGGTTGAAATTCTGCCTCCAAAACCTTTGGCTTAATATTATTTTTACTATCAAACCATAAAGAATTTTTGTATACATCCTGAGGATTGTACAAATAAGTCTTTCTTAAATAATGCTCCTGTACAAATAAAATATAAATTTTTTTACATAAAATATCTGGGAATTTATAGCTCACTTGTGATTTGGTGAATTTATCTTGAAGCATTTTTTGTGCATTCTCAGGCCAAGCTAATTCTGTCAATGGCTCGTCCTCATCATCTGTCTGCTTATATCTTACAGCAACTATTCTAATTGGATAATTACAGCAGGGATTTAATACTAATTCATTTACTGTATTTACACTTTCAAAGTTTATTTCAAGTTCGCATACTGCTCCATTGTCAATGTCATAGTAATATCCATCTCCAGCATAAAGTACATTTGGTTTTTTATCTATAAAGCTTACCTCTAATTTACTATCTGAAAGTATGCTTGTATTCCAAAAGTCAGCTTCACTATCATCTAAGCAGTTTTCTATATTTGTTTCATCATTTTTTAAATTAATAAATCCTCTGCCAATCTGGAAAAAAGGTGTAATGTATGCTGTTTCAACTTTGTCGTCATAGCGTAATGAATTGTCCTGCCTTAATAATGGTAAGGTAAGCCTATGCTCTTTATTTTCATAATTGCAGTAACAGTAGCTTGGAAAATATCCATCATACCTTGTTTTCTGAAGACTCCTTGTTGTATCAAAACTATCTGAGGTTCTAAATCTTTCAATATGATAGGCAGGCATATATATACTTGTGAGGGAGTGCCTGCAAGCTTCTAAATCATCGCTGATTTCATTTATACGTGAATTCACATAGTTTATATATGAAGAGTAACTTACATTATACTTTGATAATTCCTCTCCTATATTATTTAACACCCCATAAGTTGTAAGAAGATCAATATATAATTTATTCATTACATTATTTATTGAATCTGCATCAATTGTTATATCTCCAGAAGGTGCTTTAGATATTAAAGTATTGGCTTTTATTTTAGAACTTAAAGCCTGTTTTAGTGATTCTTTTTCATTTTGAGTTCGTGCATTACTACTTAAAGTATCTAATATAGTATCAATAATGCTATTTTTTATGGTATCTAAATTTAAAAAATTCAAAATAATTCTCCTTTCGAATAATAAAAGGCAGCTAGAGTTTTCTAGCTGCCTTGTAGCTACTAGATAGCTACTTCTCTTTATATTATTTTAACATGTCGAATTCGACTATGCAATAAATATTAAATATGAATTTATTTTTCTAAAGTATTTTTAGTTGTAACTCCACTTGAATCTATTGTGTAATCATAGATTACAGTATCACGTGCCATTTCACCTGTGCTGTATAACAAATAATCTTTTCCCTCTAAATTAATCCAGCCAGTTCTCATTTCACCTTTGACATATGAAGTATTAGTAGTGGAATCTGTGAAATTATTTTCTTGTAAGTAGTACCACTTATCATTGATTTTTTGCCAGCCTGTCTGCATAGCTCCAGAGTCATCTAAATAGAACCATCTTTTATAATTACTATCAAATACCCAGCCAGTTTTCATAGCACCATCATTGCTTTTACCTAAGTAATACCAGTTACCATCTTTTTGCTGCCAAGAATAAAGCATATACCCATTTTCATTAAATAAGAACCAAGCAATATTATCATCATTATTTTTTACTGGTAGCTTAGCCCATGAATTCTTAGGATAAGTTCCATCTTCATATTCAAACCACCAGCCTTTAGAATCAAGCTTCCAAGTTCCTTTAGAGGTTTGAAATTCTAAACTTATTACACCATCTGTAAAGACATTTAAATCTCCAGAAAATGCTCCTAGAGTCCCATTTTCCGTATACTGATGGCCAACAATTTCAATACCTGCTGAAGCTAATGCATCATTTGCAACACTATCTAAATCTTCACAATTGTTATAATTAGCAATCCATGCTTTACTAAACATGCTTAAGGATGTGTTGTTTAAACTTGATAAAAAGCCAGTATAAGTATATAGTAATAATTCCTTATTTGAATACATAGAAAAAGCAGCTATAAATCTTTGAACATAATCATTAAGATTATCAAAATTTGTTTCTACATCTAAACATGGCATAAGTTCAAATTCATAACCTTGAATTTTTTCAGCAAAGTTTTTAGCTTGATCTTCAGGGTCGCTTGTACTTACTAGGAAATGATAAGCTCCAGATTTAGCTCCTACAGCCTTACAATCATTATAGAATTCATCCATATAAGAATCTTTAAAAGTTTTGCCTTCTGTGGCCTTTAAGTAAATATACTCAGCCCCACTATTATAGGCTCCATTTATATCTACATTTCCATTATTATTTGAAATATCTATTCCAGTAATTAATGACATATAAAAATCCTCCCTTAATTTTATTACTAAGCTTGTATAGATTCAATTTGAATTTTTGCTTCGTCGATTTTAGCAGCTGATTTATCGCCTTCTTGTAAGTTATCAGGTTGAGTTTGTGAATTAGCAGTTGTTGTTTTTACTGAATTTTCATTTCCAGCAATTACTTGTCTTATATAATCTATTTCACCTTGAGTAAGTGATGGAAAATTTTGCAAAAGAAGATTATCAAAATATTCAGCTTTGTTTTCAAATTCTTTTGTAATATCAGCACCTATGCGGAAATTTTCATCTACAAGTTTCCAGATATCGCAAGCTTTTTTGAATTGATCTTCATATTGACTTGACTCTATTTGAAGGAGGATATATTGAAAAAGATTATCTAATAGATCTTTTACATAAGGTCTAACCTTTGCAATTAAAGTACCTAATGCAGCAATGACAACTGTTGTTATTATTTCACCAAAGTTAATGTTTGAAATAGCATTATTAATTATATCTAACATATTATCTCTTCTTTCTAAAATATTTTTAGGGTGGCTTAACCACTATTACCTTTAAGACCAATAATAAGCAGCTGGATAATTCCAACTGCTTATGTTACACTCTTGCCTTAACATTGTTAATGTTGTTTTAATTTCCAGCTTTATTAGAACCTTGTTCATTAGAGCTGCCAGAGTCAGTTGTGCTAGTTAGCAGCATTAGTTTCAGTTGTAACTCCACCAGTAGTATCACCAGCTTCATTTGAATGAACATGGGCATCGAATTTTGCTTGTAATGAACTTAATCCAGTTTGTAAAGCTGCTACGCTACCTGAAATATCAGATAGAGCCTTAAGTTGATCTTCTGTTAAATTAAGTCCTTTAACAGCCTTTGTTAGATCTTCTAATGAAGTATCAAGAGTAACAATTCCATCTTCAATGTGGTTTAAATTTTCAGCATTAAGCTTTGTTCCAACTACATTTTTAGATTTATCTCTATCAACCCATTTAAGTGCTTGATATGGCATATAATCACCTCTTTGATTATAAAATTAGATTCCGTTTATATTCTGCATGTTTTTATGCATCCTCAGAATCTATGTCTCCACAATAACTTGAACCACATTCTGTTGTTCCACAATATGCTTTAGGTGCGTCAGAATAATCAGAAAGTGAGTCCAAAATTTCTTGGAGAGTTTTTTCACCATTGTCTGTTTCGACTATGATGTTCGACGCTTTAATGTTAATCAAATCGTCTTCTGTACATAATATACTGCCATTATATAATAGTTTGTCATTACTATTTTCAGAAAGATTTTTTATTAAATCTTTCTTATCATATAGATCCATTAGCTGCTCTTTGGTATAAAATTTAGTGATTAATGATTTACTAAAACTTTTAAGATATTTTTCTACTACATTAACTATTGCATCTTTTATATTTATTTGAGCCATTTTACATTCCCACCCCATTCCATATCTCTGCAACTCTATTATCAGCTTCGGCATCAGTAATATTAAAATCTTCTACATTCATAGAACCAGATTTTACCCCTACTATTTTGCTTATCCTAGCGTTATACGAAGTCCAAGCTGAACCAATTGTAGAATCAATATAAGTAAGCTTTTTTCCACCAATTGTGAATCTTATATTATAATAACCATTCACATATTGAAAATAACCAAGTGTTTCAGTGGGACTTATAGCTGAAACATCAATTACAGTCATGCTTTTATCCAAACCATTGCTTATATCACCATATACATATAAAAACTGATAGTTGTTTACATCATCACTTAAAACATAATCTCCATTAGTATTGGCTGTACCTTCAAATAAAGTCTTAGTATCAAAACC
>Ga0302165_10000565_pt1 | contig 13405 bp, 10 predicted proteins | sample I_Fen_E3_2_FD_193499 | JGI IMG/M metagenome (GOLD analysis project Ga0302165, IMG submission 193499) | Peat permafrost microbial communities from Stordalen Mire near Abisko, Sweden - I_Fen_E3_2 | ecosystem: Environmental > Terrestrial > Soil > Wetlands > Permafrost | place: Sweden: Abisko...
CTTTTTTCCTATTCGCTATTTAAGAGAGATATAAGTAATTGTCAAAGTACGACATTATAGTTTGACAATTACATAAACACTGATAATGCAAATAATTTGAAATCTTTTAATGTGCTTCTAACCAGTTATCACCTACTCCGCAATCGGCAATAAGTGGTACCCGAAGTTGAATGGCTTGCTCCATTTCATCAATAACAATCTTTCTGACTATTTCAAGTTCTCCGGTTGGAACGGTAAAGTTTAACTCATCATGGACCTGCATGGTCATCAGGGTATCTAATTTTTCTTGTTCTAAGCGTTTTTGGATTCTGACCATTGCAATTTTAATGATATCAGCAGCAGTGCCCTGGATAGGTGCATTGATTGCGTTTCGCTCTGCGAATCCACGTACTACACCATTTTGAGAATTTATGTCAGGCAAAAAGCGTTTGCGGCCGAGCAAGGTCTCCACATAGCCCACTTCCCTGGCTCGTAGAATACTGGTATCCATATATTTTTTCACATCGGGATACGTAACGAAATATCCATCGATGAGTTCTTTAGCTTCACCACGGGGGATTCCCAGCCGATCGGAAAGACCAAAAACAGAGATGCCATAAATGATACCGAAATTAGCTGTTTTAGCTTTACGACGCATTTCAGTCGTTACCTCATTGAGTGGAATTTTATATATTTTGGCAGCCGTGGCGGTGTGAATATCGAGTCCATTTATAAAAGCTTCCATCATATTTGCGTCACCGCTTAAGTGAGCCATAATGCGTAATTCAATCTGTGAATAATCCGCACTCAGGAACATACTGTCTTTATCCGGAATAAATGCTTTTCGTATTTCCTTTCCCTGTGCATCCCTGATCGGGATATTTTGCAAATTCGGATTGGTGGAGCTAAGTCTGCCAGTCACAGCTACAGTTTGGTTGTAAGAAGTGTGAACTTTCCCTGTAACCGGACTAATCAGCAATGGTAAGGAATCGATATAGGTGCTTAATAATTTCTTTAATCCACGATAATCAAGTATTTTTTCAATAATTGGATGTTTGGAACGTATTTTTTCAAGGACATCTTCGGAAGTTGAATATTGGCCGGTTTTGGTTTTTCGGGCTTTATCATCTAATTTCAACCGGTCAAAAAGAATTTCGCCAACCTGCATGGGTGAGCTTACATTAAAATCATAGCCGGCAAGTTTGTGAATTTCTTCTTCCAGTGTCAGCATTTCACCTGTCAGTATTTCGGAACTTTGACGTAAAGCTTCGCTGTCAATGCGAACTCCGGTATGTTCCATAGTTGCCAGCACTTTCATAAGTGGCATTTCTATTTCGTAAAACAAATTTTCCAGACCATTAGCTTTCAATTCTTTTTCAAAAATTTGTTTCAACCGGAAAGTAACGTCAGCATCTTCTGCTGCATATTCACATAATTTCTTCAAATCAACGGAGCGAATATCGTCCTGGTTCTTTCCTTTAGCGCCCACCAGGTCCTCAAAATGGATAGTACGGTAGTTCAGGTAAATTTCAGCCAGATAATCCATTCCATGCCTAAGTTCAGGTTGAACAAGATAATGGGCAATCATGGTATCGAAAAGTTTTCCATTTAATTTAATTCCATATTGCCACAACATGAGTAAATCAAATTTCATATTCTGACCGATTTTTTCAATCCGGTCATTTTCAAAGAATGCTTTGAATTCATGCATTACATCTTTAGCTTCAGTTTTATCTGCCGGAAGCGAAACATAGTATGCTTCCCCTACGGTAAAGCAGAATGATAATCCGACTAAATCGGAAGTAAACATATCCAGTCCGGTAGTTTCGGTATCATAGCAAACCGATTTTTGAATAAAGAGCCGCGAAATTAAATCGGAACGTTTGATTTTAGTATCAATCAATATATATTTGTGGGGTATATTTTGTAAAGACAGTAATCCGGAGACCGGGGGTTTTACGGGTTCTTGTATTTCTTCCAATGGATTTGTTACGTTCTCATTCGATTCATCATCTTCGATCTCTTCATTGTCGAACAACGACATCTGAGCCGATTGTTTGGCCCTGACAGATTTTGTGCCTGAAATGGGCTGGTCGGGTGGTAGTGATGTAAAAGGCTTATTCATTTTAGCCGACATAGTCCGGAATTCCAGTTCATCAAAAAGAGCCCTGAGTTCAGGTTCATTTCTTGGTTCAAGTTCAAGACTTTTTTCATCAAAAGCAATAGGTACATCAACTTTAATGGTCGCAAGAAAACGTGAGAAAATAATTTGTTCTTTATTTTCTTCAATTTTAGTTTTCAATGCCCCTTTCAATTCATCCGTGCGCAACAGCAATGCATCGATGCTTCCGAATTCCTTTAATAATTTCACGGCTGTTTTTTCACCAACGCCCGGACAACCCGGGATATTATCAGAAGCATCACCCATTAAACCAAGCAGGTCAATTACCTGTTCGTGGCTGTCTAAATCATACTTAGCTTTTACTTCGTCAGGTCCCATTGTTTCGAAACCACCTGTGTGTTTAGGCCGATACATAAAAATATGATCGGATACCAACTGGCCGTAATCTTTATCGGGAGTAAGCATAAATACTTCAAAGCCGGCTTGTTCAGCCTGCTTTGCTACTGTGCCAATTACATCGTCAGCTTCGTAACCCGGCACTTCGAGAGCGGGGATATTATATGCTTTTATCAGGTTCTTGATAATAGGAACAGCCAAACGGATATCTTCGGGAGTCGCTTCCCGTTGTGCCTTGTAGAGTTCATAAGCTTCATGACGAAAGGTTTTACCTTTGGGATCGAATGCAACAGCTATATGTGTAGGTTTCTCCCGTTTTAATACATCCTCGAGTGTATTTATGAATCCGAATACAGCAGAGGTATTTAATCCTTTGGAATTAAAGCGCGGATTCCGAATGAACGCATAGTAGGCTCGGTAAATGATGGCATAAGCATCAATAAGAAATAGCTTTTTCATGGAAATGGGATAATTTATGACAATGGATCAACCTGTAAATTATAGTAACAAATTAAAATACAAATTGTCTTGTTTTACTTGAACTTTTTTACCTGTCTGGTCGTTTAACAATTACATATTTCCCTTCCAGATTAGCGTAAATAACAACTTGAAAATATTTATCGACTGTAAAAGTAATTAAAATTTATACAGAAATAAACATAAACCGTTAATCGAACGGCAAAATTGCTTACTTTTGTAGTGCACATTTATATGAGCTTACCTATGAGTTTTATCGAAGCTATTAAAAACCCGATTATTGCAGAAATGCAAATGTTTGAAAAAACATTTGTAGAGGCACTAAAAACTGATAATCCGTTACTTTTAAGTGTTAATGATTATGTCCTTCAAAAAAGCGGGAAACAACTTCGCCCTATGTTGGTGTTGTTGACTGCAAAGATGTGCGGGGTAGTCAATGAATCAACCATATTTGGGGCACTGTCATTAGAACTCTTGCACACAGCCAGTTTGATTCACGATGATGTGGTAGATGATACGCTGGAGCGTCGTGGTAAACCATCGGTAAATGCACGTTGGACAAATAAAATTGCCATACTCTCGGGCGATTATATTTTATCTAAATCCCTTACATGTGCCACCAGGACAGATAATCTTCCGATATTAAAAGCGATTGCCAATATTGGCATGCAGCTTTCGGACGGAGAATTATTGCAACTGGTAAATGCCCAGTTTTCGGAAACTGCAGAAAAGAATTATTTTACGATTATCCGTAAAAAAACTGCCCTGTTGTTTTCAACTTGCTCTGAAGTAGGGGGATTATCGGTAAATGCAAATGAAACCTCCTTAATTCATTTACGTAACTTTGGAGAATACCTGGGTATTTGTTTTCAAATTAAAGATGATGTGTTTGATTATTTTGAAGATATTCAAATAGGTAAACCTACCGGGAATGATATTCGGGATGGAAAAGTAACACTGCCATTGATCTATGCTTTGCTGAACTCAAAAGGAACAGATAAGGATAAAGTATTGTCAATGATTGATAATAAAGATTTTACTCCTGAAAACATCCAGTTCATTACCCGTTTTTCAGTTGATAACGGAGGAGTAGAATATGCGCTGACGCGTATGGAAGAATATAAAAACAAAGCCATCGAAGAACTCAATGGCTTTGCTGACAGCGACATTAAACGATCGCTTATAAAATGTGCGGAATATACAGCTTCCCGCGAATTATAGAAATTGATTAGAAATACTTTACTTCTTTTCCTTCGATAGAGCTGATCAAATTATTTGCCAACCGGCTTGCACCAAAGCGGAACATTGTATTGTTCAACCATTCTTTCCCTAAAATTTCTTTTACTAAGGTAAAATGCTTAACTGCATCTTCAGTAGTTACAATTCCTCCTGCCGGTTTATAGCTCACCTTGATATTGTTTTTCTCATTCCATTCCTTTATGGCGTGGCACATCACATAGGTGGCTTCAAGCGTTGCAGCAACAGGAATTTTGCCTGTAGAAGTTTTGATAAAGTCCGCGCCTGCTTGCATGGCTAAAATAGATGCTTTTTTGATATTACTTGCAGTTTGAAGTGCTCCAGTTTCCAGAATAACTTTCAAATGTGCATGACGGCATGACGCTTTAATTTCTGTCAGTTCTTCATACACTGCCTCATAATCCCCTTCTAAAAATTTACCGATGGAAATAACTACATCTATTTCACTGGCTCCTTCGAGTACGCACATGGCAGTTTCCGCTATTTTTACTTCAATAAAAGTCTGCGATGCCGGAAATCCAGCCGCTACAGCAGCAATTCCTATGTTCTCGGTTAAATGTTCTTTCACAACAGGAACCAATGCCGGGTAAACGCAAATAGCTCCCACATTAGGTAAATGGGGAAAAGCTTTCTTAAAACCGTTTACTTTATTCACCATGGCTATTATTTCAGCATGGGTGTCGGTTCCGTTGAGTGAAGTCAGATCAATCTGGCTCAAACATTGTTTATATACTTCTTTGTTATTATTCTCAGCACAATGTGCTGTCAGGATTTTCTCAATATCTTTTTTTACTGCCTCATCGTTTAAATTGCAATCGTATTGCAGGAAGAGATCATCATATTTGCTCATATTCTTTGGTTGATTAGTTATCCCGATAGCAATCGGGATGTTAATTATGTTGGATGGTTGTTTGAGAAAAAATTCAGGTCATTCTAACCATTTAATTTTTCATTGTTTAGATGTCGGGTATTATCACGTTCTGTTTTCTTTTGGATATTCTTCTCAAAAGCTTCGGTAAGATTTATACCTGTTTGATTAGCCAGACAAATCAGGACCCATAGTACATCGGCCATTTCGTCGGCCAGATTGGCTCCTTCGTCTGATTTCTTAAAAGATTGTTCTCCGTATGTACGTACCATTACGCGTGCCAGTTCACCCACTTCTTCGGTCAGGATAGCCATATTTGTTAATTCGCCGAAATAGCGTACGCCGTAGGTTTTAATCCATTCGTCGACCTGCTGCTGAGCTTCCTGGATGGTCATTTAATCTTCGTTTAACCTGGCAATGATAGTCTCATTCCCGGTGGTGGATTCACCGACTGTTACGAAAATTTCGGTATCGAGTGGAAAAAAAAGATCGACGCGTGAGCCGAATTTGATAAAGCCCAGGTGTTCGTTTAAATGACATTTTTTACCGGCGTGAGCATAGGTGACAATTCGACGTGCCAATGCTCCTGCAATTTGACGGACCAGTATTTGTGTTTTTCCTTCGGATTCAATTACTACTGTTGATCGCTCATTTTCACTACTCGATTTGGGTAAAAAAGCTGCCATGTGGCGACCACTGTGGTGAACAGATTTGAGAATAGTGCCTTTGACCGGGTACCAATTGGCGTGCACATTGAACACTGACATAAAGATAGATACCTGAATGCGCCTGTCACCGAAATACTCAAGCTCATCGGTCGGTTCTACTACAACAATAGTTCCATCGGCAGGTGCAATCACTAAACTAGGGTCGTCAAGGTATACTTTCCTGGGCGGATTACGGAAGAAATAGGCAAAAAAGAAAAGAAGGAAAGCTGAAATAACAATATTTACAATCAATGCCCCAATCGGAAATTTGGTGTAAATATAAAGATTCAGCAGTAATAATAATAATACCAGTGAACCTAAAATTAATCGGCCTTCTTTATGAATTTTAATGTACTTCATTTACTTGTATAGTGTTTTCAATTGGAAATGATATGAAATGGAAGCTTATAAAGCTCATTCCGGATATTCGTTTATTTGTGAAACAAAAGTATAGAAAAAGAATCAGTGTTGCAAGGAGTGGTACAAACTTTTATAATCCGGCAGATTTGATTAACTTTGCACTTTAAATCCATAGAATAACCGGCTGCTAATTTGTCCGGAGAAACAAATAAACTTAACTATATGAATCTGTCGTTACTTACAGCTATTTCACCGGTAGACGGACGTTATCGTTCGAAGACGGAAGCTTATGCAGCTTACTTTTCGGAGTATGCTTTAATTCGTTATCGAGTATTGGTGGAAGTGGAATATTTTATTGCGTTGTGTGAAATACCGTTGAAACAGCTGGAGAATGTACCAAGGTCGGTATTTCCAAAACTGAGGGCGTTGTATGCCGATTTTACGGAAATTGATGCCCTGAAGGTGAAAGAAATAGAAAAAGTAACCAACCATGATGTTAAAGCGATAGAATATTTCCTGAAAGAAAAATTCGATTTGCTGGGTATGGAGGCTTTCAAAGAATTTATTCATTTTGGACTTACTTCACAGGATATAAATAATACTGCCGTTCCTTATTCTATTAAGGGAGCATTAAATGACGTATATTATCCTGAAATTGAAACACTCATACAGGAGCTTAACCGGTTGGTTGATGAATGGCGCGATGTATCCATGCTTGCTAAAACACATGGGCAACCTGCATCTCCAACCCGCTTGGGGAAAGAAATAATGGTGTATGTAAACAGGTTGAATCAACAACTATCAGTGTTGAAACAAACACCCAATTCGGCAAAATTTGGCGGAGCAACCGGAAATTATAATGCGCATGCTGTTGCTTATCCTGCCATTAACTGGAAATCATTCGGAAATCATTTTGTCAGTGATAAACTTGGCCTGGAACGGGAACAGTGGACGACGCAAATATCAAACTATGATAACCTTGCGGCTCAGTTTGATGCCATGAAACGTATTAATTCCATTCTAATTGATTTTTGCCGGGATATCTGGACGTATGTTTCAATGGAATATTTCAAACAACGCATCAAGGACGGTGAAGTAGGTTCATCGGCTATGCCACATAAAGTGAATCCGATAGATTTCGAAAACGCGGAAGGAAATCTGGCTATTGCTAATGCTTTGCTTGAGTTTTTAGCTGCCAAGCTGCCAGTTTCACGTCTTCAACGGGATTTGACCGATAGCACCGTCCTTAGGAATGTGGGTGTTCCTTTTTCTCACACTATGATTGCCACACAAAGCATTTTGAAAGGTTTAAGCAAATTATTGCTGAATGAAACTGCCATTTACCGTGATCTGGATAAAACATGGGCAGTAGTGGCGGAAGGCATTCAGACTATTTTGCGTCGTGAAGCATATCCATCTCCATATGAAGCCCTCAAGGCCCTTACCCGGACCAATGAAGGTATTAATGAAAAATCAATCCGTGACTTTATCGAAACATTGGATGTAAGCCAGTCGGTAAAAGAAGAATTGAGACGCATTACTCCAAGGAATTATACGGGAATTTGAGTTTGGTTGATTGGTTAATCAGTTAATTAAGTTAATTAAGTTAATTGGTTGATTGGTTGAATAAGTTGATTGGTTTGTGCAAGTCACTCAATACTCAACTCTCATTTCTGATTTCTCATTTCTAAATTAAAGAAAGAATGTTCAAATTCATAACACTCCTCAAGCGGTTTATTCCGCCATATAAAAAATATGTATTGCTTGCATTCCTGTTTAATATATTAACAATGGTTTTCAGCATATTCTCTTTTGGAACAATCATTCCAGTGTTGAGAATATTATTTAAGATTGAACAGAAACTCAAAATATATCAAAACTGGACATGGAATGATAGCATTAAATCAATTGCCGATGCTATTCCAAATAATTTGTCTTATTACATTCAACATTTTGTAACATCGGTCGGTGCAAGTTATGCTTTATTGTATCTTGGTACCTTTCTGGTTCTTATGACAACTCTAAAAGTCGGGACTGCCTATTTAGGGTCGTATTATATCATTCCAATCCGAACCGGTGTGTTACGTGATTTACGTAATCAACTCTATAAAAAAATAATTAGTCTCCCCATTGGATTCTTTACTGCCGAACGAAAAGGCGATATCATGTCGCGTATGACCGGTGATGTCTCAGAAGTTGAAGTATCTATTATGAGTTCGTTGGACCTGGTATTTAAAAACCCGATTCTGATTATTGGTTTCCTTACCGTTATGTTCTTTATGAGTTGGCAGTTAACGATTTTTGCATTGTTATTGTTGCCAATTAGTGGTTGGCTAATTGGAAAAATCGGTAAATCACTTAAAAAACGCTCTACTCTTGGGCAGGAACAAACAGGCGAATTACTTTCACAAATTGAAGAAACACTTGGTGGGCTTCGTGTAGTTAAAGCTTTCAATGCAGAATATAAACTGGAAGCCCGTTTCAGCAATCTGAATGAAAAACTGCGTAAAACATTTAACCGGCTAAACCGTCGTTACAACCTGGCTCATCCGGTAAGCGAATTGCTGGGTACCATTGTAATTGCCATTCTTCTTTGTTTTGGTGGCGTGCTTATTAATAAAGGAAATATTGGTGCGGAAGAATTTATCGTTTATATCCTGCTTTTTTATAGTATTATAGCTCCTGCAAAAGATTTGTCGAAAGCATCATACAGCATTCAAAAAGGAATGGCATCTCTTGAAAGAGTGGACAAGATACTTATGAGCGAAAACAGCATCAAAGAACCAGTAGCACCTCAATTGCTCAATCCGTTTGCCGATAAAATTGAATTCAGGAAGTTGAGTTTCAAATATCAAAACGATTGGGTGCTTCAGGATATTAACCTGGTGGTGCCTAAAGGTAAAACTGTTGCACTTGTAGGACAGTCAGGCTCCGGGAAGTCTACCCTGGTGGATCTCCTTCCACGCTATTATGATCCGGTAAAAGGTGAGATCCTTATAGATGGAGTTAATATTAAGGAATATAAGACACACGATATCCGTTCGCAAATGGGGAATGTAAATCAGGAAGCCATACTATTCAACGATACCTTCTTTAATAATATTGCGTTCGGGGTTGAAAGTGCCACGTTGGAACAGGTCATTGAAGCCGCTAAGATTGCAAATGCCCATGACTTTATCATGGCTACCGAAAATGGCTATGAATCCTCTATAGGTGACCGTGGAAGCATGCTCTCGGGTGGGCAGAGGCAACGTGTCAGCATTGCACGTGCCATTCTTAAAAACCCACCTATACTCATTCTCGACGAAGCTACTTCCGCGCTCGATACTGAGTCGGAACAAATGGTGCAGGAAGCTCTTGAAAACTTAATGCTCAATCGTACAACACTTGTAGTAGCCCACCGACTTTCTACTATTAAACGTGCTGACGAGATATGTGTATTGCATGAAGGTAAAATCGTTGAACGTGGAAAGCATGATCAGCTGATAGCACTTGACGGGTATTACAAGCGGCTATGTGATATGCAGTCGTTTTAAAAGAGGTAAGGAGTAAGAGGTAAGAGGTAAAAAAACAAATCCGGCTGAATTTCATTATAGAAGTTCAGCCGGATTTTTTTCAGTTTATTATTTTTACTTCAACATTGAATCAATCACTTTTGTCATTTTATTGAATTCTTCTACGTCGTACAACCTGGTCAGGAATACAATTTTCCCTGTCTTATCAATAATTACATTGCGTGTAATACCGGCTTTACGGTCAGCATATAATGCAAAGATGTCGGCATGAGGATCCATCCCGATTGAGTACGTAACAGGTATGGATTTTGAATATTTCAGCACTGTTTCTCTTGGTTCATCACGGTCAATGGCCAGCAATGCAAAGTTAGGATTGCTTTTATGTTTCTGCCAGATGTCACGTTCAATAAAAGGCATCTCCTTCCGGCATACGCTGCACCAGCTTGCTGTGAATTGTAACATGACTACTTTGCCTTTCAGGTTGGAAAGTGTCACGGATTTCCCGTTGGTCAATTTCATCGTGAAATTTGGAGCCTGTTCGCCCACTTTTACAAGATATGCCCTGTCATCTTTTGTTTGACCGATAGATGAAATGGAAAATGTAATAGCAAAAAATAATATGAGCTTTTTCATGAAGATCAATAATAATTACATTGTTTGGTTATAATGAGTCTGTTTAATTATTGGTACAAAAAACCGGCACAAGGTTTTTCCCGCACCGGTTTTATTTATTTTATTTCAACGGGTGTCTGCATGAATTTACATGTCCCATTGTTCGCACGTTGCCATCAGATCATCAAAGGTTTTTATTTTTGATTTTGCCTGAACTTCGGCCATTTGTGCTTCCATCGCTCCATCGTATGTTTCTTCCACTACGTCACGAATGACTCCAACTGCTACAGGCATATCAGGGCCTTCCATCAGTGCAAGTTTCATGTGTAGGGTTGTGTCTTCGCATGAAGCATCGTGAATCAGGATATCGCTTTCTTTTATGCCGTTTTCGCCAATGGTTACAACTTTCAGGTTGAACCCCTCGAGCACTAATCCTTTGTTTTGGTCTTTCCCAAATATCATGGGTTTGCCATGTTCAAGCATAATAAGACGATCGGTACGGAATTCTCTTTCTGACAGCCATCCATGTGCTCCATCATTGAAAATAACGCAGTTTACCAGACATTCAACAATTGAAGTCCCTTTATGGCGTGCAGCAGCCAACATAGCCGTTTGCGAATTCTTTAAATCCACATCCAGCAGGCGGGCAAAGAATGTTCCGCGGGCTCCCATAGTCAATTCTGCAGGACGGAAAGGACGTTCCACTGTTCCAAAAGGAGATGATTTGGTTACAAACCCTTTTTTGGAAGTAGGAGAGTACTGACCTTTTGTTAGTCCGTATATCTGGTTGTTGAAAAGCAAAACATTGATATCGACATTACGACGAACACTATGTATAAAATGATTACCACCAATTGCCAGGCAGTCGCCATCACCGGTAATTTGCCATACGGTCAGGTTCGGGTTTGCTACTTTAACACCTGTAGCTACTGCAGCTCCACGACCATGAATAGTGTGAAAGCCATAACTGCTCATGTAGTATGATAATCGTGAAGAGCAACCTATTCCTGAAATAATAGCTGTTTGATGAGGGGGTATCCCAATTTCAGCCATTACTTTCTGTAATGTATTAAGCACTGCATAATCGCCGCAACCCGGACACCAGCGAACATACTGATCGCTTTTAAAATCCTTTGCGGTATATTGTTTTATTGTTGTTTCTGAAGTTTCCATGATTTGAAATTTTTAAAAGTTAGAACGGATAACGTTGATTTTTTATTTCAATAAGTTATTGAAACATTCTTCCAATTCAGCCACCGTGAACGGTTGGCCCTGAACCTTATTGTATTGTAAAAATTCAACTCCCGAAACTTTTGATCGAAGTAAGTTGGCAAATTGTCCGCTGTTTAATTCGCATACAACCACTTTCTTGTAATGTTGTATCACTTTCACCGCATTTTTTGGAAGCGGATTGATGTAATTGAAATGAGCCAATGCAATTTTCTTGCCGTTTTTGTTGATAGAATTTACAGCACTCATTAAGTGACCGTGTGTTCCACCCCAACCTATAACCAATACATCAGCATCTTTATTTCCTTCTACTTTCAATTCTGGAAGAATCTGACTTACATTATTTACTTTTTGTTCGCGGGTATCCACCATTAACTGGTGATTCAGGGCGTCAGTTGAAATACCACCGGTTACGTAATCTTTTTCAAGACCTCCGTTCCGGTGTCCGAAACCTTCTGTTCCGGGAATACTCCAATAGCGTACTTTTGATTCCTCGTTGCGTGAAGCAACATTGAAATTTTCAGCCATATCAGCGGTTACATAATTCGGTTTTATTTCAGGTAACTCTGCCAATGACGGAAGTTTCCATAACGAAGTTCCGTTGCCGATAAAGGCATCACTCAATAATATCACGGGAGTCATATATTCGAGTGCTATTTTTCCGGCCATAAACGCTTGTTGGAAACAATCATCAGGTGTGCTTGCAGCCATTACAACTGCAGGACTTTCACCGTTACGCCCGTAAAGTGCTTGTAAAAGGTCGGTTTGCTCTGTTTTGGTAGGAAGTCCTGTCGAAGGTCCGCCACGCATAACGTCTACTATTACCAATGGCAGTTCTGCCATGACAGCTAATCCTATGGCTTCTGATTTCAATGCTAACCCGGGACCTGAAGTGCTTGTTGCAGCCAGGTAACCGGCGAAAGAAGCTCCTATTGCTGAACTAACGCCTGCAATTTCATCTTCTGCCTGTACAACTTTTACACCCAGATCCTTACGTAGAACCAATTCATGCATGATATCTGTAGCAGGAGTAATCGGATAACTTCCAAGGAATAAATTCAAACCTGCCTTCTTGGCGGCAGCTATTAATCCCCAGGCTGTAGCTTTGTTTCCGCTGATACTTGTATATTTACCTTTCGGAGTTTCATGCGATCTTTCAATGAAATAGGTCGAAATGGCTAAATGTAAATTATTTCCATAATTAAAGCCATCCGTAAGCACTTTTACATTTGCGTGAAGAATGTCAGGTTTTTTGCCAAATTTGTTTCCCAAAAAATGTATTGCCTGATCGATTGGACGGTTAAATAACCAGCAAATCAATCCCAATGCAAACATGTTTTTGCTTCTCAATACAGTTTTATTTTCAAAGCCGAAACCTTCAAGGCTGCTTTGTGTAAGTGTGGAAAGGGCTGCTGGAATTAATTGTATTGTGTCTGAAATCCCCAGTTCCTCGAATGGGTTTTCAGTGGTAAAACCTGCTTTGTCATAGCCTGATTTATTAAAGGTATCCGAATCGAAGATGATAACACCACCCTTTTTTATAGCGTTTGCATTTACTTTCAATGCTGCGGGATTCATAACTACCAATACATCCGGATCATCACCGGGTGTATAAATCTTACTTGATCCTAAATGTACCTGAAAACCTGAAACACCACCAAGGGTTCCCTGTGGTGCACGAATTTCAGAGGGGTAATCAGGAAATGTTGATATTTCGTTTCCTAATATTGCCGAAAGATTAGAGAATAGTGTTCCTGTAAGTTGCATGCCATCTCCGGAGTCTCCCGAGAAACGAACCACAACATTATCTAATTCAGTTTTATTGTTTGTACCCATGTTTTTATTTTGTGTTTAAAATGGATGACTTTTAGTCTGCTTTTGT
>Ga0302165_10000569_pt1 | contig 13334 bp, 8 predicted proteins | sample I_Fen_E3_2_FD_193499 | JGI IMG/M metagenome (GOLD analysis project Ga0302165, IMG submission 193499) | Peat permafrost microbial communities from Stordalen Mire near Abisko, Sweden - I_Fen_E3_2 | ecosystem: Environmental > Terrestrial > Soil > Wetlands > Permafrost | place: Sweden: Abisko...
AGTCCAAACCTCTCTAAACCTAGATTTAATCAATCTTTTATTCTAAAAAATTCTATAATTTCTTTTTATAATGAAAATAGAGACTTTAGTAAATTAATTACTAAAGTCTCTCTGTAAAAAATTATCCACAGGACATTTTGCCCCTTGAGGGTATAAGTTTCACTTAATGTTTTAGACTTATTTTACAACGCTAACCTTTAATAGGTTTGTTGCTCCAATTTCATTAACAGGTACTCCAGCTGCTAATACAACTGTATCTCCTGATTTAACATATTCATACATTTTAGCAGTTTCAACTGATTTTTCTAACATTTCATCAGTTGATATCATTTTATCTGCAACTATTGGATATACACCCCATGAGAATGCTAATTGTTTAGCTACTACTGAATCTGAAGTAACAGCTATAATTGGGCATTCTGGTCTACATTGAGAAATTCTTCTTGCAGTAGCACCAGTTTGAGTTGATGATATAATAGCTTCTGCTTGTAATTCACTAGCTGCATTACATGCTGCTCTTGATATTACTCCTGAAATAGCTGGTGTATGAGATTTAGCAGCTGAAACAGCAACTGTATAAGTTAATTGCTTTTCAGCCTCTTCTGCAATTTTAGCCATTGTAGCTACTGCTTCTACTGGATAGTCTCCATTAGCACTTTCTCCTGATAACATGATTGCATCAGTACCATCAATTATTGCATTAGCAACGTCTGAAACTTCTGCTCTTGTTGGTCTTGGATTTCTCATCATAGAATCTAACATTTGAGTTGCAGTTACAACTGGTTTTCCAGCAGCATTACATTTTTGAATCATCATTTTTTGAACTGTAGGTACTTGTTCTATTGGAATTTCAACTCCTAGGTCTCCTCTTGCTACCATTAAAAGGTCTGAAACTTCTAAGATTGAATCAATGTTATCAACACCTTCTTGGTTTTCGATTTTAGAACAAATTAATATTCTTTCTCCACCATTTGCATCAAGTATTTCTCTAATAGTTTTTACGTCAGATGCTTTTCTTATAAATGAAGCTGCGATCATAGTAACTCCAACTTCACAACCAAAGATTAAATCAGATTTATCTTTTTCAGTAAGAGCTGGTAATTTAATAGATACTCCTGGTACGTTAACTCCCTTATGAGTTCCAACGAATCCAGTATTTTGAACTTCACACTTTATAGCGTTTCCTTCAACAGATTTAACAGTTAATCCAACTAAACCATCATCTATTAAAATAGTATTTCCTGGTTTAACATCATTAGCTAATCCTTCATATGTAACAGCACACTTAGTAGCATCCCCAACTATTGACATATCTCCAGCATATACTGTAAATTCTGTACCTTTAATTAATTCAAGTTTCTTAGGTTCGAACTTTCCTGTTCTGATTTCAGGTCCTTTAGTATCAAGAATTATTGCAATTTCTCTGTTAAGTTTCTTTGATAATTCTTTAACTTTTGCAATTCTTCCACCATGTTCTTCATGATCTCCATGTGAAAAATTATGTCTTGAAGCATTCATTCCTGCTAAGATTACTTTTTCTAATATTTCCATATCCTCACTTGCTGGGCCAATTGTACAAATCATTTTAGTTTTTCTCATTAAACTAACACTCCTCTATTTTTGATTAGGCACATAAAATAACAAACATACTGTTCCGTCATTTTTTAATGTGTCTTTATTTATAAACTTTATATAAATAAACTATATTATTATAACCTTTTATTATTATGATAATACTTGCGCAATATCATATAATTCTTGATCAAAAACACTTTCTATATCTAAAGCTTCATCTATATCTTGATCAATTATCTTGTTATCTTTAATTCCTATTACTCTTGAAGTTTTTCCTTCTAATAATACTTCAATAGCTTTTGCTCCCATTCTTGAAGCTAAAACTCTATCTGTAGCACTAGGGCTTCCACCTCTTTGAATATGACCTAAGATTGTAGCTCTTGTTTCAATTCCTGTTACTTCTTCAACATATTTTGCAAGTTCAAATGCCCCACCAATTCCTTCTGCAAGGATTATTAAGTTGTGCATTTTTCCTCTGTTTTTACCTTCTAAAATAGTTCTGCAAAGCATATCTTTATCAAATTCTATTTCTGGAATTATAACTGATTCTGCTCCACCGCAGATACCCGCATATAAAGATAAATCTCCACAATCTCTTCCCATAACTTCTACAATTGAAACCCTTTCATGTGAAGAGGAAGTATCTCTAATTTTATTTATAGCATCTACAACAGTATTTAAAGCTGTATCAAATCCTAAAGTAAAATCAGTATAAGCTAAATCATTATCAATTGTTCCTGGTAAACCAATAGTTTTTATTCCAAGTTTTGACAATAACTTTGCTCCCATAAATGAGCCATCTCCACCTATAACTACTAAAGCTTCTACACCATAGGCTTGTAATATTTTAGTAGCTTTTTTTCTTACTTCTTCATTCTTGAATTCAGGACATCTAGCAGTTCTTAGGATTGTTCCACCTCTTTGAATTATGTCAGATACTGAATTTCTATCCATGCTGAATAATTCTCCATTTATAAGTCCACTATATCCTCTTTGCACTCCCATAACTTCAATTCCGTTATGAATTGCAGTCCTTACTACGGCTCTAATTGCAGCATTCATTCCTGGTGCATCTCCGCCACTTGTTAACACAGCTATCTTTTTCATAATATATATTTCCTCCTTAAATACCATAGGACATTTAAAATCCCCCATGTATATAATATAACCATAATTTATTAACCAACAATTATTGTACATAATATTTTATCAATTATCAATCCTATTCACACAATTTTTGATATTCTTCTAAAATAAATGTATTAATCCTATGTTTTTTTTGCATTATATATATATTGTAAATTATTGTATTTACTTTTTTATTCCACATATATCTAATTATAGTCTTGCATACTATAGTCCACATACATTCTTAATCAAGATACTAGCTGCGTTTAATATACTACATTTTTTATAACTATATATTAAACTTTAATTACCTTATCTATTATACCCAATAATCGATTAATTTATATAAATTAATCTAATTTTTGCAATATTAATTTTTGTAATAATTTTCATTTGCCTATTTGATAATTTTACAGCCTTAACTTGCTATTAATTCACAATTCAATTAACAATTAACAACTTAGAATTGTTATTCTTGTATTTTTACATTCTCTTCACCTAAATTTTCTTTCAGCAAACTTATGACATCACTTTCTAGTGAAATCCATCTATCTCTTGGTACCTTAAACTTTTGTTTTTCTTTATTTGCAAATATATAAATAGGTGTATCTACAATGTATTCCTTTATTAATAACTCTTTAAGATTCTTACTAAGTTCTTTAGCTTCTACTGAATCCTCTACTCTTAAATATACTTTTGAATTATCTATTTTTTCTAACGGTTCTATAGTTTCGCAGATAAGCTTAGGTGGTTCATCTTCTTTTAAACTTAATCTACCTTTTATTATAACTAAACTATCAGTTACACATAATTCTTTAACTTTATCCAATGTTTTAGGAAATACTATTACTTCAATTGTTCCAGTTAAATCTTCAAGCTTTAAAAATGCCATTATTGTATTATTTCTAGTTACTTTTTGATTAACTACTGCAAGTATTCCTCCAAGAATTACTCTATCATTGTCTTGTAGAGTATCTTCACTATTAAATATAGACATTTCAGCTATATCATTTTCTAATGTATCATCAAGTGTCTCTTGAACCAAAAATATTTTAGATATTTCATTTGAAGTTTGCATTTTTAAGGTTTGAGCATAATCATCTAAAGGATGCCCTGTAATATAAAGTCCCGTCATTTCTTTTTCCATAGCTAACAAATTTCTTTTATTAAATTCTTTTATATTAGGATACTTAACTTCTGGATTTTTTAATTCTTCAGTTGCAAATAAACTTATTTGTCCATCAATATTTCTTTTCTTATCACTATATATATTTTCAATCATTTTTTCATGAACGGCTAGCATTTTTGATCTAAAAACTTTAAACTCATCTAAAGCGCCAGCTTTTATTAAACATTCAACTGCACGTTTATTTATTGTTGAGGGTTCCATCTTATTTATAAAGTCTACTAAAGATTCAAATTCACCTTTGCCTTCTCTTGCCGTTACAATACTATCTACAACATTAGCTCCTACATTTTTAATAGCTGCTAAACCAAATATAATTTTATTACCCTTAACTGTAAATCTTGAAAAACTCTCATTTATGTTAGGTGGCAATACTTGTATTCCTAATTCTTCTGCTATTGCAATATAATAAGCAACCTTCTCATTTATCCCCATAATTGAATTAAGCATAGCTGCAATCATTTCTACAGGATAATATTTCATAATGTATGCTGTTTGGTATCCTACAACTGCATAAGCTGCTGCATGTGACTTGTTAAATGCATAAGACGCAAAATCCATCATAGAATCAAAAATCTTATTTGCTGCATCCTCTGTAATTCCATTTCTTATACATCCTGGAACTACTACTTCATCATTTTCAAGAATCCCATGAATGAAATTTTGTCTTTCTTCTTCCATGACTTTATGCTTCTTCTTAGACATGGCTCTTCTAACCATATCACTTCGCCCCATAGAATATCCTGCCAAATCTCTAACAGCTTGCATTACTTGTTCTTGATATACTAAACATCCATAAGTTACTTTTAGTATGGGTTCTAATTCTTTAGTTAGATAAGTAACTTTTTCTGGATTTTTCTTTCCATCTATGTATCTTGGTATTTCAGCCATAGGGCCTGGTCTATATAGTGAAATCCCTGCAATTATATCTTCTATAGAATCAGGTTTTAACTCCTTCATAAAAGATGTCATACCAGCTGATTCTAATTGGAATACCCCAGCTGTTTTACCTTCACCAATCATTTTATAAACTTCTTTATCACTAAAATCTATCTTATCAAGATCTATATCAATGTTTCTATTTTCTTTAACCATATTAATAGCATCATTCATAACAGTTAAAGTTCTAAGTCCTAAGAAGTCCATCTTTAGTAGTCCCAGTTCTTCTAAAGTTCCCATACCAAATTGAGTTACTATCATTTCATCATTTTTTTGAAGTGGAACATACTCAACTAATGGTCTTGATGCAATAACTACACCTGCTGCATGAGTTGAAGAATGCCTTGGTAGACCTTCTAAGTCCTTTGCAACATCTATTAAGATTTTTACTCTTTCCTCATTATCATAAGCTAATTTAAGCTCTGGATTAAATTCCAATGATTTTTCTATGGTTATTCCCAACATGGTTGGTATCATCTTAGCAATTCTATCAACTTCTGAATAGCTGTAGTTCATCGCTCTCCCTACGTCTCTTATGCATACTCTAGGCGCCATTGTACCAAAGGTTATTATTTGCGAAACATTACTTGATCCATATTTCTCTACAACATAATCAATTACTTCTTGTCTTCTTTCATAACAGAAATCACTATCGATATCTGGCATAGATACTCTTTCTGGATTTAAAAAACGCTCAAATATTAAACTATACTTGATAGGATCTATTTTAGTAATTCCCAAAGTAAAAGCTACTATTGATCCAGCTGCTGACCCTCTACCTGGCCCTGTAGGTATTCCACTTTCATAAGAAAATCTAATGAAATCCCAAACAATTAAAAAGTAATCAACGTAGCCCATTTGTTTTATGACTTCAAGTTCATATTCTAATCTATCTATGTACTCTTTTGCTTTTTCACTAGCTTCATTTATCTTATCTATTTCTTTATAATTTAAAGGAGTCCCAATTAATCCTTCAAATACTTCATATCTTTCTATAAGTCCCTTATAACAAGTATCTCTAAGGTATTCATAAGGATCTTGCCATTCTTCTAGTGGAAATTTAGGCAACTTAGATTCATGAAACTTATATTCATAGTTACATTCTTCTGCAATCTTAATAGTATTCTCTAAAGCTTCTGGTATATATGAGAAAATATCCCACATTTCTTCTGCATTCTTAAAATAAAATTGATCCGAAGGATATCTTCTTCTATTAGGATCATCAACAGTTTTAGCTGTTTGTATACACATTAATACATCGTGGGACTTAGAATCCTCTTTATTTATATAATGGACGTCATTAGTAGCTACTAATGGTATCCCTGTTTCCTTAGCTAATTTTATATTTTCTTCATTTACTTTTTTTTGTTCTTCCATTCCATGATTTTGTACTTCAATATAAAAATCACCATTAAATATCTCTTTATATATTAAAGCTGTTTCTTTAGCTTTTTCATAATTTCCTTTAAGGTGATAAGATTGTACTTCCCCCCCTAGACATGCACTTAAAGCAATTAATCCTTCACTATGCTTTCTTAAATAATCATGGTCAACTCTTGGCTTATAATAAAAACCTTCAATTGATGCTGCTGATACTATTTTCATTAAATTCTCATATCCAATTTGGTTTTTAACTAGTAAAACCAAGTGATAAGTTGAATTTTCTTTATCTGGTTGTTTAATATGCATAGACTTTGGTACTGCATATACTTCACAACCTAAAATTGGTTTTATTCCATTTTCCTTTGCAGCCTTATAAAAATCTACAAGTCCATATAAAACTCCATGATCTGTTATAGCTATGCTCTTCATTCCTAGTTCCTTAGCTTTTGCCATAAGATTTTTTATTTTGCCCGACCCATCTAATAAACTATATTCTGTATGAAGATGGAGATGTACAAATTCCTTTTCTTTATCCATATAAATCCTCCTTTCCTTATGATAATTTATATCAATAAGTTCTTTAAAATTGTCTGCTTTTTTAATTATAACAATCTAACACTGTTTTTTATACAATTTTATATAAAAAACAGTAGCTGAATTATGTTTATATATAATCAACCACTGCTTTAATTTATTATTTATTATTACACCTAGAAATCTATTGTTTTACTTCCTTCTAAATAAGGTGCTATAACCTTCTTAACCTTCTCCACATGGAATTCACTCACATCATAAGTCAAATAGTCTTCCTTATCATCAAACCTTGTTATAATAGCTATATCATAGCTTCTATCACTTCTTACAACATCTATTCCTACTTCTAATTCCTTTAATTCTTTAATATTCCCATTCATAGATAAAAACGTCTTTTCTAAGAATTCCAAATTTTCCTTTGTTGGCTCTTTTGCTTTAAAAAGTACAATATGTGTAAACATAATACCACCCCTTTTTTCAGTTAGCAACTAACAGTGTACAATTAACAGTTAATGATGAAATTTCTAAAATATATTTTATTTTAAACTCCAAAGGAGTTCGTTTCTTAACTGTAAACTGATTAACACTTGCTACTTCTCAATTCTTCTGCTATTTTTTCTATTTTTCTCAATCTATGATTTATCCCTGATTTTCCTACAGGTGGCTCTAACATTTCTCCTAATTCCTTCAGTGACTCATCTGGATAATTCAATCTTAATTCTGCAATTTCTCTTAAATTTTCAGGTAATCTTTGAAGACCTATTTGTTTTTGTATTAGTTTTATGCTTTCAACTTGTCTTACAGCTGCATTTACTGTTTTTGAAAGATTTGCAGTTTCACAATTAACAAGTCTGTTTACATTGTTTCTCATTTCTTTCATTATCCTTATATTTTCAATTTCTAATAAAGATGCATGAGCTCCTATTACATTGAGTAGATCTACAATCTGTTCTCCTTCTTTAAGGTATACTATAAAACTATTCTTCCTCTGTATTACTTTCGAATTTAAACCAAAAGTATTAATAAGATTAGATAAGTCTTTAGCATAATCCTCACTGTGGGTTACAAATTCTAAATGATATGTTTTTTCTGGGTTACTTATGCTTCCGCCACCAATAAAAGCACCCCTTATATATGCTTTCCTGGTATTATCTTCGTTAAAAATATACGATTCTATTCTATAGTCTAAGCTCATTATCCCATCAATTTCTTTAAGTATACCAGTATCACTTAATAATCCTCTAACTCCCATTTCTTCTGTAATCACTACCATGTAAATATTGTTCTTTTTTAATGAGTTACTTTTTTTTACCATTAATTTTGAATGAATAGTAAAATGCTCCTTTAATAGTGTAAAAATCAATCTGGCACTAGCTGGATTTTCCGTGGTCATTTTAAAACTAAGTCCGCTTCCACTAAAAGCTAACGTTCCACTAACCTTCATTATAGCTGATATTTCTGCCAAGGCTTCTTCCTTAGAAATATCTATATACCTGCATATTTCTCCTTTAACCTTTGATGAAAATGACATTTTGTTTCCTACCTTATCTATAAATATTCCAATGCACAATGTATAATTGACAATATACAATTAAAGAATATGTTTTAATAAACGCTATGCGTTTCATCCTTAATTGCACACGTGATACCCTAAAAGGCATCAATTATCAATCGTTATTGTCAATTGTTTTAATCAATTTGTTTTCCTTTTTCTTCTCTTACTCTTTCCTTAATACGTTGTGATAAATACATATATTCTATAATTTTCTTTTTATCATATAAAAGCTTCTTTTCCATTATTGTATCTACTAATACTTCTGCTAATTTTTCCGAATCATGTTTTACCAACCCATTTTTAATTTTCACCAAATTCTCTCCAACTATTTTTACACCTAAACTACTTATATCTTCTCTATCTAACTTAACAATTTCTGCACTATCTTGTAGATATTTTTCTTTTAATTCATCTGTTATTTCACCTGTATTTGCAATTACATAGTTAACAATATCTTTTCCACCATATTTAAGCAAAACCTTTAAGTGGTCTGATGCTTTAAACCCTGTAGTTTCACCAGGTTGAGTCATTATATTTGAAATATAAATTTTAATTGCATCACTTTTTCTAATTCCTTTTACAATATCTTTAACAAGTAAATTAGATATTATACTTGTATATAAACTTCCTGGTCCCATAACTATAGCATCCGCTTCCTTTAATGCATCTAATGCTTCTTTTAATGCCGTTGCATTTTCCGGATTTATTTTAAGTTCCTCTATTCTAGAATTTTGCCTAATAGCTTCTTCTGGAATCTGAGATTCACCTTCCACTATGTTACCGTTTTGAAGCGTTGCTACTAATTGCATGTTATCTAATGTAACTGGTATAACCTTACCTGTTACTGCAAGTACTGAACTCATTTTTTGAACTGCTTCTTCAAAATTATCTGATATTCCAGCCATAGCTGCTAAAAATAAATTTCCAAAACTTTGATTTTTTAATCGTCCATCTTTAAATCTGTATTGAAGTAAATCTTCTAGTATAGGCTCAGTATCTGCAAGTGCTAAAATACAATTTCTTATATCTCCTGGTGGTAACATTCCTAAATCTTCTCTTAAATCTCCAGAACCACCACCATCATCCCCCACTGTTACTATTGCAGTAATATTAGATGTATAGTATTTCAATCCTCTAAGCATTGTTGAAAGACCAGTTCCTCCACCAATTACAACTATTTTAGGACCTTTAACTAATAATCTTTTTTCATATATTAAACTTTCAATTTTTTTACTGTCTAAAGATACTTTAAGATATCCTCTATTAACTAACGCAATTATAGATTTCATCATTTCTGTAACTGAAACATATAACACAAATATGCCTGTAATATTTAGGAATATATAAAAAATCTGGTAATACAAGTAATACATTCTGCGAGTTACTAATTCCGTAAATCCAAATGCTATTAATAGTATTCCAAATAATCCAAATGCCACCCATCGTTTTACTTTAATCCCTATTTTAAGCCAATCTCGTATCCTCATAGCTTCTTTTCCCCTTTATGAAGATCTTCTGCTACATCTCTATGTTCTATTCTAGAATTATAGTTTTCCCTATTTAATCTTTCATAAACTTCATTAGAAATTGCAACAGAGCGATGCCTTCCCCCTGTGCATCCTATAGATATTATTAACTGTCTTTTTCCTTCTTTAATATAATTAGGAATTAAATATTTCAACATATCCACTAATTTTTCTATGAAATTAACAGTTTCTGTTTGCTTTAATACATATTCTTTAACTGGTTCATCATTCCCTGAATACTGTTTTAATTCTGGAATATAAAATGGATTTGGTATAAATCTAACATCAAAAACCAAATCAGAATCTACAGGTATTCCATATTTAAATCCAAAACTTAATACAGTTACTGATAATTGCTTTTCTGGATAAGTATTATCACCATAAGTTTCATTTATCTTTTCTCTAAGATGTCTTATTTCATATTTAGATGTATCAATTATAAAATCTGCTACATTTTTAATTTCTCTTAATTTTTCTCTTTCTTTTGTAATACCAGTTAAAACCCTACCATCTGGTGATAACGGATGGCTTCTTCTTGTTTCTTTAAATCTTTTTATAAGAACTTCATCAGTTGCCTCCAAAAATAAAATTTCATATTTAAATTCATTTTGTTTTAGATAATTCAGAGTTCCAAAAAAATCATCAAAGAAAACTCCCCCTCTAATATCTATAACTAATGCTACTTTTTCTATGTTCCCGCTACTTTGTGTACACATTTCTGCGAACTTTGAGATTAACTTTGGCGGAAGATTATCTACACAAAAATACCCCAAATCTTCTAATGCTCTTGTTGCTTGTGTTTTTCCTGCTCCTGATAATCCTGTAACTATAACAAATCTCATATTACACACTCCCCTTTGACCAAAGATACTTTTAAGCACATGCAATCAACTATACAAACATATCTAGTCTATTATTTTTTAATGTGCTTTAACATTCAAATTATATCATACAATTAATGAAAGTGGCATAGCCACTTTTATTAATTGAGAATTAACAAAGTACAATTAATGCTCTTTAGGATACCCTGTTGGCAATTATTGCGCAACTCTCTAACAAACCTAAAATTAAATAAAATAAAACTCAAAAGTTTATGAACTTCTGAGTTTTATTTTCTAATATCCCATTAGGCATCTTGACTTTTTATTTCTTATCTCTTAATCTTCACCTAGAATTCTAACTTCTGGGTGCAAATCCACACCAAATTGTCTTTTCACTTCAGCTCTAACATGATTTATTACATCCAATACATCCTTAGCTGTTCCGTTTCCATTGTTAATTACAAAACCAGCATGTTTTTCTGAAACACATGCTCCACCGATGGTAAATCCCTTTAAACCTGCATCTTCAATTAATTTTCCTGCAAAATGTCCTTCTGGCCTCTTAAATGTACTACCTGCTGAAGGATATTCTAATGGCTGCCTATCTTCTCTTCTTGTAGTTAATGCATTAACTCTATCTTGAATCTTCTCCCTATCTCCAGGTGTTAAATCAAAAGTTGCACTTAACACTACATATCCTTTTTGCATAACTAAAGATTGTCTATAACCTAAATTCAACTCTTCTTTAGAAAGAACTTTGATTTCTTGTTTATCATCTAATACTTCCGCTTTTTCAATAACAAATGATACTTCCCCATCGTAAGCTCCTGCATTCATAAATACAGCTCCCCCTACACTTCCCGGAATTCCACATGCAAATTGAAAACCTGCTAAAGCTCCTGCTATCGCTTCTGTTGAAACATCTTTAAGTAATGCTCCACATTCTGCTGTAATTTTATTACCTATACGTTGTATCTTATTAAGCTTACATATCTTTATAGCAACACCTCTAATACCACCATCTCTAACTAAAAGGTTAGATCCATTTCCTATAACATAAAATGGGATTTTATTTTGTTTGCAAATAGTGATGGTTTCTTTTAGTTGCTCTACATTGTTAGGAGTTAAAAGTATATCTACTGTTCCTCCAACTTTAAAGTATATATGTTCACTCATTTTCGCATCTAACTGAATTTGTGACTCTTCATATATTTTATTGAACAAATTCTTATATTTTCCATACTGATTCATGCTAAAACTCCTCAAACACTGATATTAATATCATTTCTTTACATCATATAGAATAATCTATATATAAAACTAACACAAGTAAAATTTTATTGGTATATGCTTACATTATATTATATCCCATTAAAATAATGCAATTTGAAATTATATCCATATTAGTAGCTTATACCTAATAATTTTTTATTTCGTATTATTATAGCATAATTTACTTGTTTTGTTCATGTTTTTTTAAATATGCTAAAATACTATTAGCTGCCTTATTATCAATTGATTCAGTTTCAAGAAGTTTCTCTAATGTAGCCTCTTTAATATTATCAATACTACCAAATTTCATAAGAAGTGCCATTTTCCTTTTTTGTCCAATATTCGGTATATCATCTAGTATTGAATGTAATGTTCTCTTATCTCTTAAACTCCTATGGTAAGTAATTGCAAATCTATGAACTTCATCTTGAATCCGTCTTATCAATTGCATTAAATTGGAGCTTCTATTAACAATTAATTCTTTATTATTATAAATTATTCCTCTAGTTCCATGATGATCATCTTTGACCAATCCACATACTGGTATATTTATACCTAGCTTCTCTAAAACTCCAAGCGCTATATTAACTTGCCCCTTTCCACCATCCATCATAATTAAGTCTGGAAAATTAGAAAATTTACCACTAGAAAATTTAATTTCTTTATCTTGTATCTCTTTAATTTCTTTTAATCCATGAGTAAATCTTCTTTCTAGAATTTCTCTCATACTATCATAATCATTAGCATTTTTTACAGTTTTTATACGAAATCTTCTATAATCACTATTCTTAGCTTTTCCATTCTCAAATACAATCATTGACCCTACAGAATCCACTCCTTGTATATTAGATATATCATAAGCTTCTATTCTAAGCGGTATACTATAAAGTTCTAATAACTCTTGTATTTGCTCTAAACACATTATATTTATTTCTTTATCTTTTAAAATCTTATCCTTAAATTGGTCTAAAGTAACCTTCGCATTATTTTTCACCAATTCTAACATATCTTTTTTCTCACCTTTTATTGGAATTTTGACAAAAACTTTTGAACCCCTCTTTATGCTTAGAAATTCCTCTAAAGCTTCTACCTCATCACTTTCTGGAATATAAATGTTTTTAGGAACCTTGGGAGTACCTCCATAAAACGAAATTATAAACTGAGAAATAACAGTACTATCTTCTTCATGAGAACTATTTTCAAGAATAAAATGTTCTCTTCCAGTCACTTTTCCATCTCTCAAGAAGAAAACTTGGATGCAACAGTCCTTTTCATCTTTATACATGTTAATGAAATCCTCGTCACCTTCTTGTGATTTAAATACTTTTTGTTTTTCAGCTATATTTTCTATAGCTAAAATCTTATCTCTTAAAGATGCAGCTTTCTCAAATTCCAATTCTAATGAAGATTGCTGC
>Ga0302165_10000571_pt1 | contig 13323 bp, 9 predicted proteins | sample I_Fen_E3_2_FD_193499 | JGI IMG/M metagenome (GOLD analysis project Ga0302165, IMG submission 193499) | Peat permafrost microbial communities from Stordalen Mire near Abisko, Sweden - I_Fen_E3_2 | ecosystem: Environmental > Terrestrial > Soil > Wetlands > Permafrost | place: Sweden: Abisko...
GACAATGCCTGAGACAATGAGTATTGAAAGAAGAAAAATATTGCAAGCATATGGCGCAGAGTTAGTTCTTACTGAAGGAGCTAAGGGAATGAAAGGCGCAATTGCAAAAGCGGAAGAGTTGAATAAAGAAATTGAGAATTCAATCGTTTTAAGTCAATTTACAAACCCAGCAAATCCATTGGTTCATAAAGTAACTACAGGACCTGAAATATGGGAAGATTTAGACGGAAATGTTGATTTCTTCGTGGCTGGTGTAGGTACAGGCGGAACAATCACAGGTGTTGGTGAATATTTAAAATCTAAGAACCCTAATGTGAAGGTAGTAGCAGTAGAACCAGCTGGTTCACCAGTTTTATCAAAAGGAACTCCAGGCGCTCATAAAATCCAAGGAATTGGAGCAGGATTTATACCAGATACTTTGAATGTAAACGTATACGATGAGGTTATTGCAGTAGAAAATGAAGATGCTTTTGCAACAGGCAAAGAAATCGCACGTGAAGAAGGATTCCTTGTTGGAATATCATCTGGAGCAGCTGTTTGGGCAGCAAAAGAAATCGCAAAAAGACCTGAAAATGAAGGAAAGACAATCGTAGTATTGTTACCAGATTCAGGAGACAGATACTTCTCAACACCATTGTTTGAATTCTAAAATATTTGCTCACAAAGTTTATACGATATAAAGCAAGAAGAAGGCCGTTAATTTGGAATAATTAACGGCCTTCTTCTTGCTTTTGCATTTGTAATAGAATAAAATAATATTATAAAAATATGATTAAAACGAAACTACAAAAGGTGTGGCCATATGAAGAGAAGAGATATATTAATAGTTGATGATGATATAGATTTGGCATCAATCACAAAAGAGTTATTAGAGGATTATGAGTATTTAGTAGAATGGGCATCTTCAGCAGAGAAAGCATATGACATGATGCTAGATAACAGTTATAAATTAATTGTATTAGATATTAATTTGCCAGGAGATTCTGGGTTTGATTTTTGCAGGGAACTTAGAAAATCATGTACTGTGCCAATTATATTCGTAAGTTCAAGGACAAGCGAATCTGACCGAATAACTGGGCTTGATTTGGGAGCGGATGATTATTTGCCTAAACCATATTCATTGCAAGAGCTACTATCTAGAATCAAAGCGAATTTAAGAAGAACTTATGGATTCGTAGAGGGCCAAAGTAATTATATTTTTGGTGATTTAACCGTTGATGTAGCATCAAGAAAAGTCACTTTAAAAGATCTAGAAATACCATTGGCACTAAGAGAATTTGATTTGCTCAAATATATGATAGAACATAAAGACATAGCATTAAGTAAAGAACAGCTATTGTCTGAGGTATGGGGAACCTACAGTCAGGTAGAACCTTCAACAGTGGCGGTACATATCAGGTGGCTGAGAGAAAAACTAGAAAAAGACCCTTCAAAACCAACGCGATTGAAGACCGTATGGGGTGTCGGATATATATTTGATAGTAAATAGGGAGTTAAAACTAAAAGCATGAAAAATAGATTTGACAGTAATATTATAAAAATAATGATTGCATTTGTTGTGTTATTCACCGTAATAATGATTATGCTTTATGTAAATACATTTAATAATACAAATGAGAAAGTGCGTAATAATGTTGTGGCACTCAATGAAATCGAAGCGCTTGCAGGAAAAGATGATTTGCAAGAATTACATATAAAAGTTAGTGAGTTTCAAAAAGATTTGTTAAATGAGGTAGATAAGGAAAATCATAGTGAAGAAAGAACATTTTTGATATATATGTATTTTGCTGGTTTGGGATTCGTTATGATATTATTTTCATATATTTACTTTAGCGTAATACGACCATTTAAAAAGTTAAGTACGTTTGCGGTAGAGATATCAAAGGGAAATATGGACTTGCCTCTTGCATATGAGAGGAATAATATGTTTGGTTCATTTACATGGGCGTTTGACAGTATGCGACGGGAGATAAAGAAGGCCCGTGCAAGTGAGAAGGACGCTATTGAAAATAATAAAACTACAATTGCAACAATTTCGCATGACATAAAAACACCGATTGCATCAATTAGGGCCTATTGCGAGGCACTTCAGGCAGGAATGGATAATAGTATTGAACGAAGAGAACGCTATGTATCTGTAATTATCAGAAAATGTGATGAAGTAAGTAAATTAACGAATGATTTATTTATTCATTCACTTGCAGATTTGGACAAACTTGAAATGCATTTGGAGGATTTTGGTTCAGTAAAGTTAATAACAAAGATATTATCGGGTATTCATGTTGATAACGACAGAGTTGATATCAACATGAGTATTCCAGAAACTATAATTAATGCTGATGAAAGAAGATTGGAACAGGTGTATGAAAATCTAATTGAAAATGCTATTAAATATGCCCCGGAGAGCATAATCGAAATAACTCATGAAAATGAGGAAGAATATTTGATTGCTGTAATTAGGGATTATGGAATTGGAATAGAGGATGAAGATTTGCCATTTATATTTGACAAATTTTTCCGTGGGAAAAATGCGAATGAAAAGCCGGGAGCGGGCCTTGGGTTGTATATCGTAAAGTATATTATGGAACAGATGAACGGGAAAGTTGAAATACGTAATATTAAGAATGGCTTAGAAGCAAAGATATATATGAAAAAAAAATAAATTCCTTAAAGCTTTCTTAATAATTTTAATGCTATAGTCTGATAGTAAAGAAAACATTGCTTAATGGAGGGATATATATAGTATGAAAAAAAGCATTTTGAAGGCGAATGGTTTGTGCAAGAGCTTTGCGACGAATGGTGTGCAGACTCATGTTTTAAGTAATGTGGATTTAGAAATATTTGAGGGTGATTTCACGGTAATAATGGGTAGCTCAGGTTCAGGAAAATCAACACTTTTGTATTCATTAAGCGGAATGGACACGGTTACTAGTGGAGAAGTGATTTATCATAATCAAGATATCACAAAACTATCTGAAAATGGTATGGCGGCGCTTCGAAGAAATGATTTTGGATTTGTTTTTCAGCAGATGCATCTGGTATCTAATCTCTCATTATATGAAAATGTTGTAGTGCCGGGTTATCTTCCTAAAAAGTATTCAAATAAAAAAGTAAATGAAAAAGCTTCGGAACTTCTTGAAAAAGTAGGCATCAATGAACAAAAGAAAAGACTACCATCACAGGTATCTGGAGGCGAACAGCAGAGGACTTGTATAGCAAGAGCACTTATTAATAAGCCAGTGGTAATATTTGCAGATGAACCAACAGGTGCGCTAAACAAGTCAACAGGAAAAGAAGTACTGGATCTGCTTACGCAGATAAATGAAGATGGGCAGAGTATTCTTATGGTTACCCATGATGTCAAGGCAGCAGTCAGGGCAAACAGAATTTTATATCTTGAAGATGGAAAAATCGTCGGAGAGATGAATCTTGACAAATTCAGCCAAGATGAAAGTAAGGCTGTTGAAACACAGTTGACTTCATGGCTTCTTGCTAGAGGGTGGTAGCATATGGAATTGTGGTCAATAATAAAGGCTAACCTAAAAAGTAAAAAAGGCAATTTTATAAGCATTATTATTTTATTCTTTGTAATCAGCATGGCTTTGTCGACAATTATAAGTGTGAGCATGAATTCAAAAGAAAGGGTGACCACAGCTTGCAAAAATTCTAATATTGCTGAAATCACGACATTTATTTTGGGAAATAACCTAACAGATGAAATGATTAAAAAAGTAAGGGAATCAGAACAAGTTGATAAATTCAAACTAAAAAATGCGGTAGCTGTATCTAGATTTGAAGTTAATGGAAAAAAACTTGATAATTTCAAGTTGCTTACTACATATAAACCCTCAGAAAATAGTTATGAAATGTATGAGGAAGATGGAATAAGCTTGTCAAAAGATAATACGACAAAACCTAAAAAAGGTGAGATATATCTTCCAATTGCCTTACAGAAATTGCAAAACTGCAATATAGGCGATATCGCTGTAATTGATACGGCAAATGGTGAAATGCAGTTTACTATATCTAAGTTCTTTGAAGATCCATTTGTTGGTTCAAGTATGATGGGTGTGAAAATACTTCTGGTAAGCGATGAAGATTTTGATACTATATATGCACAGAAGGATGAAAATACAATCATCTCCGATACCATAGCCAGTGTATATCTGAAAGACGAATATAAAAACCAGCAAAATGAGGCGCAAAAAGAAATAAATGCATCTGCGGAACTTATGGATAAGGGATTCTATACATTTACATTGCAGGATGCCAATCGGTACATGACTATGTTTGTTGACATCATAAATGGAATCCTCTGGGCAGTTGCAATCCTTTTGTATATAATTGTTTTGATAGTAATTGGACATAGTGTAAGTACTAGTATTGACATGGATTATGTTACGTTTGGAATACTTAAGGCAGAGGGATTCACTTCGTTGCAGATAAGGGTTTCAATAATGATACAGTATCTGTTATCGGGAGTGGTGGGAGCGACAGCAGGAATTTTGGCTAGTACATTTATAATCAAATACGTAAATGCAATATTCATTCCAGTAACTGGCCTATGTATGAAAACCAGTCTAAGGATGACACAGATATTGGCTATTATTGCAGGGATAATTGCGATAATGGCATTATATGTAATATTTAAAACTAAAAAAGTAATATCGATATCACCAATGCAGGCAATTGCACATGGGCGTGGACCGGTACATTTTTCTGGAAGAACAGATATGTCGGTTGTTAGTGGTATCCCATTGAATATTAATGGCAGACTGATTCTTAAACAGGTGTTGGGAGACTGGAGAAAATATGTGACAACAGTGGTTGTGATGGCATTACTGATAGCCTTTACAATGTCAATCACATCTATGAAACAAATTTCCAAAGCAGATAATGTTTATGATGTTTTTGGAGGATATCCCAGTGAAATAATAGTTAAACATAATGACGAAGGACTTGAAATGCTTACATCCATAGAAAAGGACATACAGGAAAAGACAGAAATCATAAATACTTTTTCGGTGGACTTAGTATACTTAGCACTTGATAACAATGAAATACTGTGCCAAATATTGGACAAAAGCGAAACGGCCAATGCTACATTAAAAGGCAGGGTTCCAAAGTATGATAATGAGATTATGGTTACTCAGATTACAAGTGATGCAATTGGCAAAAAAATCGGTGACAAAGTCAGCCTCAGTTATAATAATGAACAGTATGAATATATCATAGTAGGAACTTATCAGGATACATCTGATACCGGAAAAACAATTACAATGCTAGAAGACGGTTTTAAACATCTCAATCCAGAGTTTAAGTTCCTCGATGTCGAGTATGAAATTGCAGATATAAAATCAACAGCGTCAATAGTGAGTGGGCTCAAGGAAAAATATGCAGAAGCTGAAGCAGACAAAACAATTGAAATTATTGATTCGTACAAGCAAAATAAGGAAAGGAATACTTCAATACTTGCCGCTATGGATTCAATTACTGCAATAGCATATTTCCTGGCATTCTTATTTGCGGCAATCGTTTCATTCATGATATGCCAGAAGAATTTTACCAAAGAGCAAAATGATTTGGGTGTATATAAATCCTTAGGTTTTACGACAGGAAGCTTAAGGCGTCAGTTTACAATAAAGTATGTCTTGGTGGTTGCAATTGGTGGAATCATCGGGATTGTAATGAATATCATGACAAATGATATCATGTTAAGCTTATTACTTAGAAATATGGGAATTACGAAATTCATCACACAATATACAGTTTTGTTGATAATTGGTCCTGCTTTATTTATAATCCTATGCACAGCAGTATTTGCATGGATTGTGTCCGCTAAGATAAAAAGAGTGTCACCAAAAAATTTAATAAATGAATAGATAAAAAGTGGAACGTCATAATCGAGGACGTGGTTTGAAACCGAAAATAGGAAATAACTTTTTACGAGGGGGGGTAGTTATGGAATTGAAAACTATAATAAAAGCTAATCTAAAAAGCAAAAAGGAAAACTTTATTAGTATATTTGTACTCGTTTTCATTATTGCATTGACGTTGTCAACAATAATAAGCGTAAGCATCGCTTCAAAAAAACGAGTTTTGACAGCTTGTGATAATTCAAATATTAGTGATATTACTACATTTGTGAAACAAGATAAATTGACAGATGAGATGCTTCAAAAAATCAGAAACTCTGATAAAATCGACAGTGTAACACTGAAAAACACTGTATCTTCTTCGTTATTTGAAATCAAAGGTAAAAAATATGGAAGTTTTGGATTATTTACAAAATATAATCCATCAGAGAATTCTTATGAAATGTATGCAGAGGATGGCATAAGTTTATCTGATGATAAAACTACTAAACCTAAAAAGGGTGAAATATATCTTCCTATCGCAATGCAAAACCTACTTAATTGTAAACTTGGAGATCAAGTAACAATTAATACTACAGATGGACAAATGAAGCTTACAATAACGAAGTTTTTTGAAGATCCATTTATTGGTTCAAGTATGATCGGACCTAAAATACTTTTGATTAGCGATGAAGATTTTGAAACCATTTATAACAATCCAAGCGAGGGTAGTATAGCTCAATATACAATAGTCAATATTAAACTTAAAAATGATTATAAAAACCAGCAGAGCCAGATAATGAAGGAACTGAATGAAACGAGTGGTATTGTTGATGCGGGGGCCTATTCTTTGACATTGCAAGAGTCCAACAATTATATGACTCTGTTTATTAAAATAATCAATGGAATTTTGTGGGCAGTTGCAATTCTCCTCTATATTGTAGTTCTGATTATAGTTGGCCATAGCGTAAGCACTAGTATTGATATGGATTATGTTACATTCGGTATTCTAAAAGCAGAGGGATTCACTTCAACTCAGATAAGACTATCCATTTTGCTACAATATTTATTAGCAGGAGTGATGGGCGGGGGAGCCGGAATGCTTTTAAGTACAGTGATCATTAAATATATAAATGCAATATTCATCCCAGTTACAGGTTTGTGTCCAGGAAATGTTCTGATGCTACTCGAAACATTATCGGTAATTGGAGGATTGCTTATAATAATAGCATTATATGTAATTGTAAAGACAAAAAAAGTAATATCAATATCACCAATGCAGGCGATTTCCAGTGGAAGAGGACCTATATATTTTTCGGGTAGAGCTAATATTTCAATTACTAGCAATATACCATTAAGCGTGAATGTGAAGCTCATAGCCAAGCAAGTTACAGATGACTGGACAAAATACGTGACAACAGTACTTATAATGGCACTTATTGTATTTTTTACTATGTCAATTACGTCAATAAAGCAGATCACGTTGTCAAATAATAGAAACGTGATTTTTGGAGGCTATAGTAGTGATATATCGGTTAAGTATAGTGACGAAGGTCAGGGAATAGTGGACTCAATAAAAAAAGACGTGGAAGATAAGACTGGAATAACAAAAGAATTTTCTGTGGTCGGAATGTATCTGTCCATGGATTCTGATGAAATTTTGTGTCGGGTATTAGATAAAACGGAGACTGCAAATCCTACTTTAAAAGGTAGAGTACCAAAGTATGATAATGAAATTATGATAACACAAATGGCCAGTCAGAGTATCGGAAAAAGGATTGGAGACACGGTAAAACTCAAGTACAATAATGTTGAGTATGAATATATCATAGTAGGAACATACCAGGATACATCTGATGTTGGAATTTCGATTGCTTTACTAGAAAGCGGGTTTAAGCATCTGAATTCTGATTTCCAATATAATAAAATAGAATATGTAATAACCGATGAAAAGATGGCTTCATCAATCGTTAGCGAACTTAAGGAAAAATATGCATCATATATAACCGAAAGTAAAATAGTGATAACTGATGAATACAAACAAAATCAAGAAGATGACAATACAATACTTACGGCGGTCGATTCGATTACTGCAATCACGTATTGCCTCGCATTCCTATTTGCAGCAATTGTTTCATTTATGATATGTCAAAAGAATTTTAGCAAGGAAAAAAGCGATATGGGTGTATACAAATCAATTGGTTTTACAACAGGAAGCTTAAGACGGCAGTTTACAATAAAATATATTTTGGTTGTAACATTTGGAGCTATAATAGGAATCGGAATGAGTCTTATATTGAATGATAGTGTGGTCAGCTTATTACTTAGCAGTATGGGACTTACAAGATTTACCACACAATATTCACTTATATCATTATTGGGGCCAGCTTTATTTATTATTTTGTGTACAGCAATATTTGCATCGTTTGCTTCCGCAAAGATTAAGAAAGTGTCACCAAAGAATTTAATAAATGAGTAGTACGATATTATGATTTTGAATAAAATGGCAGATAGGCATAGACTTATCTGCCATTTTTGGCTTTTCTTACGTTCGTGGAAGCTAAACAAAAGCATTTTAATAGTTTACAATGTACGCCAATAAAAACAAATAATAGGTTGCAATGGTCCAGATTCTATGCTAAAATTCTTTGTGGGGAACACAAATGTATTCCCACAAAATACAAATAAGGAGTGTAAAGATGGCAGAAGATATTAAATATTATGTTGTTAAGAAAAAAGCACTTCCTGAAGTATTATTAAAGGTAGCAGAAGCGAATAGCTTAATCGAGAATAATGGGTTAAGCGTTGCCGTTGTAACAGAAAAAGTAGGAATTAGCAGAAGTTCATTTTATAAATATAAGGATGATATTTTCCCGTTTAGAGATAACGTAAAGGGTAAGACAATCACATTTGTATTATCTATGGATGATGAACCTGGTTTGTTATCAAGGGTACTAAGTAAGGTCGCAGAATTTAAGGCCAATATACTTACAATCCATCAGACAATACCAATTAATGGTGTTGCATCATTAACACTCAGTGTAGATATTCTACCAGCAACTGGAGATTCTTCAAAAATGATTGAAGAGATAGAGCAGTTGTTTGGAGTTAGATATTTGAAAATACTATCGAAAGAATAGTAAAATTAGAAAATAGAAAGCGGGATACAGACTATGGTAAAAATAGCAATATTAGGTTATGGTACAGTTGGCTCAGGAGTTGTTGAGGTCTTAGAAACCAATGGTGCTTCAATTAATAAAAGAGCAGGAAAAGATATAGAAATCAAATATGTTCTTGATTTAAAAGATTTCCCAGGAGAATCAGTAGAAAAGTTAATTGTTCATGATGTTGATATTATTATGAATGATCCAGAAATCAAAATAGTGGTTGAAGTAATGGGTGGCGTTGAACCGGCATTTACATTTGTAAAGAAAGCATTTGAAAATGGCAAGAGTGTTGTAACATCTAATAAGGAATTGGTTGCAAAACATGGGGCGCAGCTTCTTGCAATGGCAAAAGAAAAGAAGCTTAATTTCTTGTTTGAAGCAAGCGTGGGCGGTGGCATCCCAATTATTAGACCGTTGAATCAATCTTTAACTGCTGATGAAATTACACAGATTACAGGTATCTTAAATGGTACAACGAATTATATATTGACAAAGATGGCCAAAGAAGGATTGGAATTTGATACAGTTTTGAAAGAAGCACAAGAAAAAGGATATGCGGAACGTAATCCAGACGCTGATATTAAAGGATTTGATGCGTGTAGAAAAATCGCAATATTAACCTCACTTGCATTCGGTTCACAAGTAGATTACGAAGATATATATACAGAGGGAATTACGAATATTACAGATAAAGATTTTAAATATGCTGAACAGATGGACTGCGCAATTAAACTTCTTGCTTCAAGCAAAATGATAGATGATGTTGTATATGCAATGGTAGCCCCTTTTATGATTAGTGAGTCACATCCATTATATAGTGTAAATAATGTTTTGAATGGGATTTATATCAATGGTAATGTAATCGGCGACGTAATGTTTTTTGGAGCAGGAGCTGGTAAATTGCCTACAGCAAGTGCGGTAGTAACAGATGTTGTTGATTGTGCAAAACATTTGGGAACAAATATAATGTCAATTTGGAGTACAAATAAGAGAAAACTTGGCGATATCTCAAATTCAAAGAAGAAATTCTTTATCAGAATTGAAGGTACAGTAAGTGATAAACTAGCAGAAGTAAAGGCAGCATTTGGCGATGTAGAAGTGATTCTAGTTGATGGATTAACGGATGAATTTGCAGTGGTAACAGAAGTGATAAGTGAGAAGGCATATACAGAAGGTTCTAAGAAAATAGATGGAATTATTAATCGTATACGTATTGAAAAATAGATAATTTTGATTAAAATGCCTGTTAAAGCAGGCTGATTGGAGTTTTAAATGAAATATTTAGTGGTTCTTGGTGATGGAATGGCAGATAAAGATATTGAAGAACTAGGGAATAAAACACCTCTTGAATATGCAAATACGCCAACGATGGATAAGTATTCAAAAATGTCAGAAATAGGTTTAGTACACACAATACCAGAAGGTATGATACCAGGTAGTGATACTGCGAATCTTTCCGTATTGGGATATGACCCAAAGAGGTATTATACAGGTCGCTCGCCGCTAGAAGCATTAAGCATTGGCGTAGATATGAAAGATACAGATGTTGCTCTTAGATGTAACATAGTAACTGTGTCAAATGACGATTTACCATATGAAGAAAAAACGATAATAGATCATAGTTCAAGTGAGATTTCTACCCAAGATGCAGCAGTACTGCTTGAAGCTGTAAGAAAAGAACTTGAAACAGATGTATACAAATTTTTTGTAGGAACAAGTTATAGACACCTTACAATATGGGACAAAGGTGAAGTCGTTAATCTAACTGCACCACATGATGTATTGGGACAGGTTATTGGACAATATTTACCCAAAGATGCAGCTCTTAGAGAAATGATGAAAAAGAGTTATAATATCTTGTCGAAACAACCAATCAATCTGCAGAGAATTAAGGATGGTTTGAATCCTGCTAATTCATTATGGTTCTGGGGAGCAGGGACTAGACCAAGGCTTTCATCATTTGAAGGCAAGACTGGTAAAACTGGTGCGATGATTTCTGCAGTTGATCTTTTAAAGGGAATTGCAGTCGGTGCAGATATGAAAGTGGTTGAAGTAGACGGTGCTAACGGTGGACTGAATACAAATTATGAAGGTAAAGCAGATGCAGCTGTAAAAGTATTGTTAGAAGATGGATATGATTTTGCATATATTCATGTAGAAGCTCCAGATGAAATGGGGCATCAAGGCAGCGTAGAGCGTAAAGTAAAAGCAATCGAATACCTTGATCAGCGTGTTATAAAAAGAGTGATTGAAGCTTTTGAAGCAAAAGGGGAAGACTTCAGAATGATCATACTTCCAGATCATCCAACACCAATTGCAATCAGAACACATACATCAGACCCTGTTCCATATATGTTATATGATAGTACAGATAAGAAAAATAAAACTTGGAACTACAATGAAAAAGAGGCCAAAAAAAGTGGGAATTACATCCCAGATGGTCATACGACAATTAACCATTTATTTGAAAAATAATATATTAGTATAAGATAATTAATTGGTAACTATATAATACTTGAAAAAGAGGATTTTATATGATAAAAGTAGTTAAGTTTGGCGGGAGCTCACTTGCAAGCGCAGAACAATTTAAAAAAGTTAAAGATATTATATGTGCAGATAAAAGCAGAAGATATGTTGTCCCTTCGGCTCCTGGAAAGCGATTTTCTGATGATACAAAAGTGACAGATATGCTTTATTTATGTTATGCACAAGCAGAAAGAGATAATAACTTTGATCAGCAATTGAATAAGATCAAAGAAAGATACAATGAAATAATTAGTGGTCTTCATCTTGCACTATCATTAGATGATGAATTTGAAACAATTAAAAAGCAGTTTAATGCAAAAGCTGGTAAAGATTATGCGGCATCACGAGGCGAATATCTAAATAGTATAATTATGGCAAACTATCTAGGATATGAATTCATTGATGCTGCAGAAGTAATTTCCTTTGATGAAGAAGGGAATTTTGATGCTGAAAAAACGAATCAAATTCTTTCAGAGAAGTTATCGAGTATTGAAAAAGCAGTGATTCCAGGATTTTATGGGTCAATGCCTCAAGGAATAATAAAGACATTTTCAAGAGGTGGTTCAGATGTAACTGGTTCTATCGTTGCACAAGCTGCGAAAGCAGATGTATATGAGAATTGGACAGATGTGTCAGGATTTCTTGTTGCAGATCCAAGAATTGTTGAAAATCCAGTAGCTATTGATACAATCACTTACAAAGAGCTTAGAGAACTTTCTTATATGGGTGCGGGCGTACTTCATGAGGACTCTATATTCCCAGTAAGAAAAGAAGGAATTCCAATCAATATTAGAAATACAAATGCACCAAAAGATCCAGGAACAATGATTGTAGAAAGTACATGTCATTCTCCAAAGTATATTGTAACAGGAATTGCTGGTAAAAAAGGGTTTGTATCAATCAATATCGAAAAAGATATGATGAATGCGGAAATAGGATTTGGACGTAAAGTTCTTCAGGTATTTGAAGAAAACGGAATATCATTTGAACATATGCCATCTGGAATTGATACTATGACGATTTTTGTTCATCAAGATGAATTCGTTGAAAAAGAACAGAAAGTGCTTGCACAGATTCATCGTGCAGTTTCGCCAGATACAATTGATTTGGAATCAGACCTAGCACTGATTGCGGTTGTTGGTCGTGCAATGAAAAACAATTCAGGCATTGCAGGTAATATCTTTACCGCACTGGCAAAAGCCAAAATAAATATTAAAATGATAGACCAAGGATCAAGTGAATTAAATATCATAATTGGTGTTAGAAATAAATACTTTGAAGACGCAATTAAGGCTATTTATGGAGTGTTTGTGAAATAAGACTTGAAATGACGATGACGGAACGGACGAAAAAACTCATGTTTGTCCTCTTGTCCGCTATTGCCTCTACAGTCATATGGTATTATCTGTATTCGGTTCGACACAAAAAAACGGTGTCAACCGCCTGCAGATAATTCCATATGACAGTAACGGCAAATGCGGACAGTTGAGGACGAGAATGAGTTTTTTCTGCCATTCGTGATCGCCATGTTGCAAGTTTTGCTTGCATGAGACGTCACTTGGCGTTGTGCGGATACGATATGGAATTTGAGTTGGAATAAAATAAGATGACCGGGGGAGCGAGGCCATATGTCCGAAGAAAAAAACCAGAAAAAATAATACATGTGCTCGATTGTCCGCATTTGCCGTTACAGCCATACGATATTGTCTACAGGCGGTTGACACCACGTTTCATTGGTGTCGAACCGAATGCAGACAATATCGTATGGCTGTAGA
>Ga0302165_10000577_pt1 | contig 13249 bp, 15 predicted proteins | sample I_Fen_E3_2_FD_193499 | JGI IMG/M metagenome (GOLD analysis project Ga0302165, IMG submission 193499) | Peat permafrost microbial communities from Stordalen Mire near Abisko, Sweden - I_Fen_E3_2 | ecosystem: Environmental > Terrestrial > Soil > Wetlands > Permafrost | place: Sweden: Abisko...
CTGCCTCGTTTATTGGAAAAAATGAATTCATGACTAATTCTCCTCCTTATAATATATACTCGAATTAACTTATATTGGTATTATACATCGCAAGAATCTGGTTTTCATTAAGAATAGATTAAAATTTGATGAAATTATAGCGCATAAACACTGGGTTTTATTAATATTTGTCACTAATAGCTTCTATATAAATAAATCTTTACCGGACTTATTCATTCAATATCAAGCTATGTAGATATACTTTAATTAAAACCTTTAAGTCATTTGATTGCCCTTGTATTATATCTTGTTTTAAAAATAATTGGTTACTTATATCATCATTAATTTCAATCATACTGTTTTTGACTTCTAATTTTTTTATATCGGTACAAAATGAAACAGCCAATGTTAATATCTTATAAAGCTCATTTATAAATTGTTCCTGATAAAACAATGAGTACTTATTTATTTTAAATTCAAATTTTTTACATTTTTTATATATCTTTTTATACTTTAATTTAAAATCTTCTGCATTATATATACGTGGAAACGAAATATTTTCTATCATTCTAATTATATTTTGCAATGCTCCCCATATTTCTTGATAAATTTTATATTCATAATCATACTGACCCTTTGATATATGTAATGCCTTATCTTGCATCGCATTGATTCGGTTAAGCTCTTTATTCAATTCTGATTTATAATACTCTATTTCCTTGCTATGTTCTGCTTTTTCTTTTTCAAGGATTCTATTTGCCCATACCTTACCTAGCCAACTGGATAAAGCAAATACTATAGCTGCTCCACCCCCTAAACTAAAAATCATTGCTCCGGCCACTTCAAATACTTGTTTCATATACGCGTACCCCTTTAATAACTATTTTCCAAACCAAAATAAATACCAAATTTAAAAATATTAATACCTAAGTCTATAAATCCATCTTGTAAAAATACTATGATGAAAAAGTAAACTATTCTTGCGATATCCTTTTTTTATTTCTTCAGTGAGCTGCTTTTCAATACTTTTTCTTTCTTGCTCAAAGTCACAAGTAATTAACTGAGGAAAATGCTTGTTCGTATCTCGAACCGCTATTATGGCCTCAAACTTATTTATTAGATCAATCAAATTAACTGAAGCTATAGATATATCCGAGCTCTTTCGTACCTCAATAAAATTATTATGGCTTAGATCAGCTAAATCTTTTTTCTGCCCGTTTGTTTCTAAGTGAATATCCATTAATATTTCATCTTCATATTGCTTATCTTTGAAATGTACATATGATTTAAAAAGCTCCTGCCTAACAATAAATTGATATAACGGAGAATAGACTTTTAGAAGTGTTTCATATTTTTGCACATTTTTTACCCGTATATATTTATATGCTCCAGCTAAAGTGGATAAAACTAATATGCTCATACTTATTATGTTAAAAATTTCTCCACTTATGTTCAATTCCATAATCCCCCCCATATCTCTCAAATGAATTTATATAGTTGCCAGATTCCTACCATACCCAACAGGCACATATGATATAAAATAACTAGGCTTCTGACCAATCAAAAGAAATATTACAATTTTTCAATTCTTTCATTACCTTTGATTTCCATTCGGAATCAGACATGCTTATATACACTATTCCCGATAAGTCCCCAGGAGTCTCAACACCCGGGCTTACTAGGGCAACAACATTTTTTCTCGATAGTTTATTTACTAAATATCCGTGTTCAAATACAACATTTTGGCGAGCTCTTTGATTTAATAAAGAATCATCCTTGTATTTACCTAAATCGCATGGAGTATAAAGCACAATAGCAAAACCAACATCCGTATAGTGTTCTATCTTTTCTATTATAGTTAATCCCTCATTTGCTTGATTGCATAGAATGATTGGATCAAGTCCTATTCTCCGAATAAACAGTTCAACGTCGTCTCTTACATTTTGGTCACGACCGTGTACTATAAAGATTTTTTTACCCTCCATAGTATCTCCTTTGATTTTGATTTTTGATTCACAAACCGCTTATAATAATCCTATAATTTCATTAAACAAACTAAAATCAGTCCATCCATTGAACGAATTTAATTTATCATAAATTTCTTTGTGTATCGGATTATTCAAACTAGGGACTAGTGATAGCTTTAACTTTCCTCTCCATTTCTCAAATTTATCATTACCTTTTATAACCTTAAATCCATTCTTATTTTCAAAGCTATTCTTAATATCAGAAGCTTCTTCATATAGCAATTCTAAATCTGTTTTATCACAATGCTTAAATAACCTTATGTATTCTTCTCCTTTATATTCGAGTAAAAAAGTTACTTTGCCTTCAAACTCTTCTGAATATATTTTTATTAATCCAAGTGATTGGAGCTCATGAATTTCATTTTTATAACCTTGTATACTTAACAATGTTGAGTCTGTTGGATTTGAATTGTACTTGAATAATATTTCTTCTAATCTATCTGATAATTTATTCATTTTTGTATATTCCCTCTCTTTAATTATTTAACAAAAAATATTGTATTATTTCCCCTAGTAATCTGGTTTTCATCGCTATACTCCTATCGACATTTTACATCAATAAAATAGTACCACATGGATAAAGTTGCTTAAACACAATCGTTCTCTTTGACTGAGTCAATCAAATCATAAAAAATCTTTCATGCGAGCATAATGCTGCTTTTCAGCCTCTTCATTTTGTTTCTTCATGATTTTCAAATCCTTTTTAGCCGCATCAGTTTTAAGATATTCTTTCATTATTTTATCCAGGTTTACTTCTGATGGTTCAAACAAATCAAAAGGTAATATCTTTTTATATAATTTATACTTGCTATCCTTCATACTCATTCTTGACAATAATATATTATTGTTTTTACAATACTCAGCCATAGGGTACCTGAGATCATAGTTAGAACAACAACCCATAATTATTTCCACCGGTTTTGGCCCCTTAATGCACTCACCTTTATTTATTTGTATATTATTTAACTTTTTTCTATTTATTGGAATTAATTTAAATACTCTCCATTCTTGTTCATACCTCCATTCATATGCTTTATGTATAAATGTATTAATAATTTCGTTAGTATTTCCTGTTTCAGTTAATGTTGGCTTAAATCTTTCTTTACTATATATGATCGGATATAAATTTGATTCAAATTTGGAATATATATCATTAAAATTATATTTCAAACAATAACCTTGATGGCCATTAGAATAATGGCTCCACATTAGCATGGAATCAGATCTTTCAGTAAAACAACTAATTAATATACCATGACTATACACACCATATTCATACTCAAATGGATCATTAAGATACAGCGGTAACGATAACCATATATCTTCACTATGCAGATTCTTTATGTCATAATCATAACCAGCTTTGTACTGATAAAGATATTTAGGTTTATATTCTGACAAACATTCTAAATGCTCAGATTCGGAAAATACACCTCCTAATTTATAATATTCCATTCTCTTTTTCAAATTCATAGCTATTCTCCTATATGTAACTCACTTAGAATGATACTTTCTATATCGGACTATATTATACATAATACATCTATCTACACTTTACAGCAAGATAAAATCACCCTACCTATTTTAAGATGATCTTTATAATCTAATGCTGTAATTTGACTATTTAGTAGCTTTTCATATTTACCCTTATATATTTTATGTTCACCAAGCAAACTGTCAATAGATGCCCGTCTGATTGTTACTCCTAAGCTTCCATATGATTAACTTGTCAATCCAATTAAAAGATTGTATTATTAATAAAGATGATAATTTTGACAAATAGGGTGCGATTGATTCTAATTCTTAGTTTTACTTGCGCTTTTAGGATCAATCTACATCCTTTGACTACCCACAAAAACTAAAAGGAGTGAACACAAATGAATTTGGAAAAACTTTTGGCAATTCCTCATATTTCTGATTATAGTTTTGAAGATTTAATACTTAATGTTGGGCTTTACCAAAACATATTAATATCAACACAGTCGAAATCATTGAAGACTGAAACAAATGGTTTTACTGGTAATTTCTTGATGATATCTGATGATGTGGACAAATTATACCAGTTTATCAAATTAAAGAACCCTCTCTTATTACCATGTAAAGATTGTAAAAAAGAACTTCCGTTCAATAACATTACAAATCCAACTAAATCCATAAACAGCGAACCTTTTACCCAATGTATATCAAGCAATCCTGATGATTATTACCCTTTTTCAGATGTACTTATAAGCGTTGAAAATAATATTAACATAACAAAACATGAACTTGCATTTGTTAGATGTAAAGAAACTCTTTTAAATAATTTTTCAACTTTTAGCTTTGATTTTAGATGTACATATAATTTAGAACATATAATACAATGTTTTTTTAAGCTTGAGGCTATTCCTGAAATTGAAGATGAGATTAAAAATTAGGTCATAACATATGAATATCAATGTCGCTTAGATAAACTCAACGGAAACCATATTACTAAACCTACTAATGATATTGTCAAAGCACAGAACCTTATCAAAGAAGCTAAATATGTGCTTGTAATGAAAAAAGTCGGACAATATCCTTCTTTATCCGATATTCAATTTTATGAAGCAAAAAAATATCAAAAGTTACTCAAAGATCAATATTCCGAGTATACTCGAGCATTAGGACTACATGCGTCCGGTGTTGGCGTTGGCTCATTTGTATATTTGAGAAGAATATTTGAAAATTTGGTTGAAGAACACCATAAAGAATGTCTGTCACTTGACAACTGGGATGACAGTGAATATCAAAAAAGACATTTCAATGAGAAATTAGTATATATGGATTCATTTGGTAGATCTATCTTACCGGAAGAATTATTACCAATCAAAAACAAATTATATGGAGTGATTAGTAAGGGTGTTCACGAATACACAGAAAATGAATGTTTAGAAATATTTCCGCATATACAACTGGCCATTGAACTAATTCTCGACAAAGAACTTGAACGAAAACAAAGAGAATTGAAAATAAAGTACATGACATCTGCTATATCAAAAGCATAACACTATAATCAAAACCCTGAGACCTATGATGATCAACCAGGAGTACCCTTTACAACTGAAGAGGTTCAGAAACTTTGGGATAATAAAGAAAAGCCATTCGTTGATACTGTTCTGATACTTATTTACAGTGGATGGCGCATAAGCGAATTATTGATACTAGAATTAGATAATATAGACCTAGAACAAAAGACCTTCAAGGGTGGTATTAAGACTGATGCTGGAAAGAACAGAATAGTACCAATTCATAGTAAAATATATGATATGGTAAAGTTAAGATATGAAAATAATTGCGATAGTTTTATATGTGATGATAAGCCCATTATAGAGGCTCATAACTATTATAAACACTTTCAAGATGCATTATCTATGGCAGGTATTATCTCAGAACATACACCTCATGACTGCAGACATACATTTGCGACTATGCTTGATAATGCAGGAGCCAATGCAACAAGTGTAAAAAGGTTAATGGGCCATGCATCCGGTGGTGATGTAACGGAAAAAGTATATACGCATAAGAGTATAGAGCAACTTAGAAAAGCGATAGAATTAATTTAAAGGAGCAGCCAAAGCTACTCCTTTTTTAATGTAAATATTGTCACTAGCTTGTCACTAGTAATGTATTATTCAGTGTAATTAATGTTGAGCCAAATCGTTACAAGGTGCATAAACTATGAATTCCTACTTGTCTGATCTGATTTTAAAAATCGCCTTTTTTTAAGAATAGATTAAAATTGGATAAAAATCATTTCTCTAACTAATGGTATTCGTTATGAATTCATTTGTTATGATAAATCACTTCGTTTATGATGATCCAAAATTATTTTCTGAACAAATTGATAATTGTAAGAAATATCACTGAGCCAATGACTGCTACGACGAGACTCCAAACATTAAATCCGGTAACTCCGTATCCTCCAAAAAAGCTGAAAACATATCCTCCGATAAATGAACCAATTATACCAACAACAACATTTGTTAAACATCCCATTTGGCGATCATTTGTAGTTAACATGCTACCTATCCATCCGGCAATACCGCCAATTATAATCCAACTTAAAATACCCATTTGCTTTTTCTCCTTTTATTTAAAAGAATTTTATATTTACTACTCGACGGGTCTCAAGTTTTTAAGCGAAATATCCATGATTGGTGCTGAATGTGTTAATGCTCCGCTCGATACAAAATCAACTCCGATTTGCGCAATTTCTTTCAATCGTTCAATTGTAACATTTCCTGAGCATTCTGTCTGTGCTTTTCCATTGATTAGTTCAAGTGCTTTTCTCATAGTGGTATTATCCATATTATCTAGCATGATAATATCGGCGCCTGCTGCAACTGCTTCTTTTACCATCTCAAGGGTTTCCACTTCCACTTCGATTTTACGCACAAATGGTGCGTATTCCTTTGCCATCATAATTGCCTTCGTTACACTTCCGGCTGCGCCGATGTGGTTGTCCTTTAGCAAGATTCCATCGGACAGATTATATCTGTGATTGCATCCTCCGCCTACTGTAACTGCGTATTTTTCAAATATTCTATTATTTGGTGTTGTTTTTCTTGTATCTAGAAGCTTCGTTTTGTATCCTTTTAACTCATTAACATATGATTTTGTAAATGTGGCAATTCCACTCATTCTGGCAAGATAGTTAAGCGCTGTTCGCTCTCCGGATAATAGTACTCTGATGTCGCCATGCAATATGCCGATTAGCTGATCTTTTTCGACCGCCTGTCCATCTATAAATTTGCAATCAAACTCTGTTTTATCATCAAGCAATGTAAACACTCTTTCAAAAACTTCAAGTCCACAAATAATTCCATCTTCCTTACAAATCAACTCTACTTCGCCAAGCACATATTCTCTCATAACCGCATTGGTTGAGACATCTTCGCTGGTTATATCTTCTTTTAATGCATTTAAAATATAATCGTCCATATTTAATTTAAGCGTTACACCATTTATCATAGAACTTTACATCCCTTCGCTTGATTTCATTTAATAAGATTTTGGCATTTTCCTGCTGCCATTTTTCTATATCATTATAATCCTCTGTTCGAATTTCTGAAACTACAATTTTTGTGTCATCGTTATTTTTGCAAATATTTTTGGCTGTATTTTGGCCAAATACCAAGCTTTCAAGCAAAGAATTGCTTGCTAGACGATTTGCACCATGTACTCCATTACACGCAGTTTCACCAACTGCGAATAAATGTAACATGGATGTTTCTCCTACTGTATTCGCCTTAACCCCCCCCATAAGATAATGCTGGGCCGGTGTTACTGGAATCAGATCTTTTGTTGCATCAAATCCTTCTTCCAAACATCTTTGATAAATATTAGGGAAATGTGTATGTATCTCTTCATCCGAAATATTTTTCAAGCACAAATACACATGATCGGTATTATATTTTTTCATTTCCTTACTAATTGCTTCTGTCACGATATCTCTAGGTTGTAATTCATCCACAAATCGATTTTTTTCTTCGTTCAAAAGAACTGCGCCCTCGCCTCTTACTGATTCTGATATCAGGAACCTTCTGCCTTTCTTCTTTGAGTAAAGAACCGTTGGATGAATCTGAATATAATTAATATTTTCAAGTTTGATTTTATGTCTTAAAGCAATTGCAAAGCTGTCACCTGAAATGTGTGGAAAATTGGTTGAATTTTTAAATACTCCACCAATTCCTCCCGTGGCAAGTATAACGGATTTTGCGTAACATACCAAAATACCTGTAGCATCTTTCATTACAATCCCGTGGCATTCATTGTCATTTGCTATAATATCTACCATTGTTGTGTTTTCTAGCATTGTTATATTTTTACATGTTCTTACTTTTACAAGAAGTTTTGATACAATTTCTTTACCTGTAATGTCTTGATGATGTAGTATCCGATATGCCGAATGTCCACCTTCCCGTGTGTAATCTAACTGGCCTGAATCATCTTTGTCAAAATCAACTCCAATTTTAATTAATTGTTGTATGATACCATTTGATGAACGAATCATTGTTTCTACAGATTCTGGTCTATTTTCAAAATGTCCAGCTTTCATTGTATCTTCATAGTAAGCATCGTAATCCTCGGCCCTAAGTAATGTTGATATACCACCTTGTGCCAGATAAGAATCACTATTTTCAATAGTATCCTTTGTGATCATTAATATCTTGTAATTCTCAGGAAATGAAATTGCAGTAAATAATCCTGCAGCTCCTGTTCCTACAATTATCACATCATATTCTTTATGCATCATTGTATCCCTCTTATTTTGCAAGCTCCAACATCCTGATTAATGGTGCCTGGGCTGCAATTCTTTTCTCTTCATCAATTTCCACAGTTGGTGACATATTTTCCAAACATGTTGCAATCTTTTCCAATGTAATCTTTTTCATATTGGGACAATATTGTCGATGTCCTACTGAGTAGAAAGATTTACTTGGATTCTTTTGCTTTAATTCATATAAAACGCCCATTTCCGTGCATATAAGAAATTCTTTGTCATCACTAACTGTCGCATAATTAATAATTTCTGATGTGCTTCCAATATAATCTGCAAGATTAAGTACTTCCATCTTACATTCTGGATGTGCAAGCACCTTTATTCCTGGTTTTGCTTCCTTGGCCTTTAAAACATTTTCCTTCGTAATACTTGTATGTACGTGACAAAATCCATCGTTAAATATGAAGTTTTTGTCTGGAACTTTTGACGCTATATATCTTCCTAGATTCTCATCTGGTATAAAATAAATATTTTTATTCGGTAATGCATTTACAATTTTCAAGGCATTCGCGCTCGTCACACATACATCTGAGTATGTCTTTAATTTTGCAGTTGAATTAATGTAACAGACCACTGCTAAGTCATCATAATTTTCACGCATTTCCTTGATTTTATCAATATCTGCCATATGAGCCATTGGGCAATCAGCGCCCTCCTCTGGAAGTAACACAGTTTTTTGAGGGTTTAAAATCTTGGCACTTTCTCCCATAAATGTAACGCCTGCAAAACAAATTGTTTTCTGTGGAATCTCCATAGCTATTTTGCTCAAATAATACGAGTCCCCAATATAATCAGCAATGGCTTGTACATCATCACTAACATAATAATGCGCAAGAATCACAGCATCTTTTTCTTTCTTTAGTTGTTCAATTCTTGTTACTATTTCGTTCATTTTGAGGTGTCTCCTTTTTTTAATCTTGATGTATACTATGCCATTATTCGTTTTGTTTGTCAATACACTTGTATAGTCCACTGTCTTGTCACATTTAGTGATGGAATCTGTCTAATAACTGATTGTATTTTCCCTATTTCTCACCTTCATTAATACAAAATAGGGAACTACAACTATTCTCATAGTTCGTTCCCTATTTTTCAAAAATGTTTCATTATATAAGTACTCATATTCAATATAATTCCCATATTAATTTATTTCTTAATTTTCATAAAGCTTGTAATAAAAATATATCCAAATGCCAACTGAAAGATTGGTACAAGATCTACTTTTGAAAAATATAGTAAGGAAAACGGATACCACAAAATTTTTCTTCCAAAAGATATTGGAATATGTCCAATAAATATACCAAACGCAAGATATACCAGTGGAACCCCTAAAAATATGACCTTCGGCCAATTAACTTTCCAACTACCCTTCTTTTCTACTTCTACAATAAACTTCTCAAGTCCAAGCAGTATTCCGCCCACCGAATATATAATTGTAGATCCTATCTCATAAGGCAATATAACAAATGTCTTAATTCTTTGTGCATTCAAGTACTCCAACATAATATGCCCCAAAACAAAATATCCAAGTAACAACACCCCATACAAAAAATACGCTAACCATTTATTTTGTTTCATTCCTCTCCCCCTTTTCTTGCGCCGCAGCTCCCTCTTTTAAACCACACTCTTTGTTTTTCCACCATTGCTCTTTGCTTTTTGCACCGGCGCCCCTCCTTTAACACCAAAACTCATTGCCATAACCGGATCCCAACCTAAAATCGTTCCTTTGTCTGTGAAAAATCATTTGACGGTATGCTAAAGTTACTTATGCATTCATTTTATGTGTTAAGATAAAAAGTTCTACTGTCTGACGAACGAAGTGAGGAGTTTAGAACTTTTTTTCTTGGCCTTAGCATAAAATGAATCCATTAGTAACTTGCATACAAGGAGATGATTTCGCACAGGCAAAGGAACGATTTTAGGTCCCGACTCTGAGCGTTTTGTTTTAAACCCAAAGCCCCTTCAGAAGAAAGAATGCAAGTACTGCACACCCAAGTACAATTCTGTACCAGCCAAATATTTTAAAATCATGATTCTTAACATATCCTGTAAGTGCCTTAATGATAACCATAGAAACACCGAATGCGACTACCATTCCTACAATCAGTACAGTTCCTTCAAGCATTGTAAATGAAAATCCAAATTTTGCTATTTTAAGCAAACTTGCACCAAACATGACTGGAACTGCTAAAAAGAAAGTAAACTCTGTAGCAATCCCTCTTGATACTCCAACCATCATTGCTCCAATAATTGTTGCTCCAGAACGAGACGTACCAGGAAATACTGCTGAGACTAATTGGAAAAGTCCAATTATAATTGCATCTTTGTATGTAATATCTGCAATCGATATGACCCTTGATTTTTTGCCTGCATTTTTATTTTCAACTATAATGAACCAAATACCAACTACAATCAATGCAATTGAAACGGTCTGATAATTATAGAATAATTCATCAATTTTATCATCCCATAAAAGTCCAACAACTGCTGCAGGTATACATGCGATTAATATTTTAAACCACATTACAAATATATCTTTCTTAATTATAGGTTCATTACCCTTTCTTTTAAGAGAAAAAGGAAACAACTTGTTCCAAAACAGTACAACAACCGCAAGTACTGCACCAAACTGAATTACTACCAAAAACATCTTTTTAAATTCCTCAGACATATTTTGATGTAAAAATTGATTCACTAAAATCATATGACCAGTACTACTAATAGGCAACCACTCTGTGATTCCTTCTACGATTCCTAATATAATCGCCTTTAATATCTCAATAACCTGCATTTACATCTTACCTCATTTTCTTTAAACTCTTTTTTATTTTTAAAATTTATGTAAAACTCGTATTACAATTCGTTTTGAAAATCTATTCAAAATTCATCTTGAAATTGTTTTTAAAAATATTTTTCTTAAACAATATTATACTATAATCACGTAAAATATACATCAATATTGTGTGTGAAGCAACTCATTTTTTCCCTTATAATAAAAATAATAGGGAAGCTCTGCCAAAAGCATTGCAATCCAGCCAATCAGGCAAGCATAGGCAACACCTGTCATACCAAATCGAGGTGCTAATATAAATACAGCTAATACACGAAAGATCATCTGTACAGTCGTGCTGATTAAAGTTATCTTCATGTTTCCCATGCCACGGAAAAATCCCTGAATTACATTTGTAAATGCAGGTAGCAGATAAAATATTGCCATTAAATGTAGATAACTAGTACCCATTGATACAATCTGTGATTCGCCCCCTGTTGCAAACAACCTCATGATTGGTACTGCCCCGAAATATGTAACCGCGCATATAAATACCCAGTAAAACATTTCAAGCTTAATCCCCCCATGGAAGCCCTTCATAATACGGTTTGTTTTCTTTGCGCCACGGTTTTGCGCCACAAACGTAGTAACACTTTGTGCAATGCTTTGTTGTGGTGTAAATGCAAAGTCATCCACTCTATTTACCGCATTAAAGGTCGCAATTGCATCAATCCCCAGTGGATTTATTACCCCCTGAATGACCAATTTGCCAATATAAAGGCAACTTTGTTGTAATGCTGTCGCCCATGCATAGTGAATCGTCCTTTTTAGTAATTTTGTCTCTATGCGAAGTTCATTTATTTTCAGACGCAGCAATGGCACTTTTTTATAAATGTAACACAAGCACAATATCGCTGAAACCGCCTCTGCAATTACTGTAGCCATTGCAGCCCCTATAACTCCTAATCCCATTCCTGCAACAAAAACCATATCAAGACATCCATTTAACACTGCGGCAATTGCTAAGAAGATAAGTGGTGTCTTAGAATCCCCGATACTCTTAAGTGCTGCTGCAAATGCGTTATAAAAGAAAGTAAATATAAGTCCCATCAATATGATCCGCAAATAGCTTGTTGCAGAAGAAAGAATCTCCTCGGGCACTCCCATTATACTTAAAATTGACCTCGATAACAAAATTCCAACAACACTGATTATCACGATAAAAAAGGATCCAAATACTAATGTTGTTGCAACTTCTTTCTTTAATTTTTCCTTATCACCAGCGCCAAAAAATTCACTCATAAGTACCGATGCGCCAAGACATATTCCTATTATAAAAAATATCATTATATTCATAACTGGATTAGCTGTACCAACTGCTGCCAATGCTTCTTTTCCAGCATATCTTCCAACAATAATAGAATCCACTGCGTTATACGTAAGTTGAAAAAGGTTTCCTAAAATCAAAGGAATCGTATATCTCACCAAATGTTTAGAGATCGTTCCCGTCGTCATGTTGTTCATCCATCTACCGCCATTTATACTGAAATAAGAAGTTACTGCAACTATATACGATTGTATAATTGCAATAACTTCTTATTTTACTTTTTCTGTTTTTCTAGTATCTCTTCTAATGCTTCATCGCTATCATCAATCCAAGTAGCTTCCTCTTCTTCGCTTAGTCCAAGGAATTTTGCTAGCGTCTGAGAATCATCGCTTCTGCTCCATTGACTAATATATCTATGAATTTCTTCAAATTCGCTTTCTCCTGCCAGATATGATTCTTTAAAATTCATGTGTATTTCTCCTATCCATTGTAATTAATTAACTGCATTGTAATTACACTAATACATTGTAATTGCTTTAATGCATTATAACTCCAATATTGAATTTACACAACCACTCAAACGAACTTTACTTAACACTTCTCAAGGGTTAAAGCAATCATTGCTGGCAATATAATAATATCATCCAAATATCTGAGTAATGGGATGAAGTCGGGAATCAAATCTATCGGCGATAATGCATATCCAACCGTTAATGCTGCAAGTGCTTTTGCATACCATGGTAACTTCTATTTCAAATTATAACGAAAAATCTTTCTTTGTAAAACGAACAATTCCAGCGCCAAATAATATAATCGTGATTATCGCTAATGCAATATTATAGCCA
>Ga0302165_10000579_pt1 | contig 13195 bp, 8 predicted proteins | sample I_Fen_E3_2_FD_193499 | JGI IMG/M metagenome (GOLD analysis project Ga0302165, IMG submission 193499) | Peat permafrost microbial communities from Stordalen Mire near Abisko, Sweden - I_Fen_E3_2 | ecosystem: Environmental > Terrestrial > Soil > Wetlands > Permafrost | place: Sweden: Abisko...
CTACGTTAGAATCAGAATATGTACCTTTTTTTATTCCATTTAATATCTCAGTATCAACATCTGGCCTTGTTATTAATTCATCCTTATCATTTTTTATGATTAATTGGGTACCATATTTATTACTCAGCTTTAAACTTAAATCATAAAATGCATTTTTATTCATATTTATAATTAATATACCAATCTTTTGCCCCGTATTTATATCACTTATTACTCTTATAAGCGATACATAGTTATTCCCATCATTACCAAAAAAACCTCCACCATTTAACTTTAAAATATATCCTCCCTTTTTATCTATCAATTCTTGATACCAGTCGCAACTTTCAATTTTTTCAAGTTCATAATTTTTATAGAAAACATTTTCAGAATAATATTTATTACCATAATCATCCAACACATATATCGATGATATAGTAGAGTTAAAATTGGTGAATTGTATTAGGTAATTACTAATATCATTATCCTCAATTTTTCCCCTACCTTGCTCATGAGTCTTTTTCAATGTATTTTGAATGTTATCACTTGATATAATCATCTTCGAAACATTATTTATATTATCAATTATCATACTAGTATTAGATTCTGCGCTCTCTAAAACTTCAACAGAGCTTTGTTTTGCCTTCTCTAGACTGTATATCATATTAATCTTTTTATACGCAAAAGTAAGTATAAAATTCGAAATTATAAAAATTATTGAAAAATATATAATGATTTTTATGCTTATCTTTGAATTTAAGTATTTATCCTTCCAATTATCTAAGCTAAATTTATTCTCCATATTAATCATATCCTCATTATTCTATACTTTCCATTTTTTTCGCAAAATCTTTTGGGCTTATTTTTCCTTCAAATAATTTGTATACTAAATCTTTGTGTATATTTCCCTTTTCTTCACCCAAGTGAATATCCCAATATAAGCTATATGACGCGTTACTTGTTATACTCTCTAATTCTTTTGAAAGATTATTTATTTCACTTTTATCATCATTATACCTCCATGCAGGTAACCCTGCACCAGATTCAAAGTATCTTTTTGATACAGTTTCAGATATAAATTTTACTGCATCAGCTGCCTCTTCTTTATATTTTGAATTATTACTTATCATCAAATAATCCACAGCGCCACCTAAGAATTCTTTATCGCTTCCTTTGCCTTCCTTCATTATTGGGAATTCCTTAACAATAACATTATCTTTTACGGCTGGTTCGGCACTGTTCAGCTCTCCTATAAACCAATTCCCCGTATAGTACATAGGTATTTCGCCTTTTTTGAATAGGGTTTCAGATTCATCTCTTGTAAGCTCTAAACTTGACTCATTAAAAGCCTTTAAATCTATTAATTCCTTTAATCTATAAGCAGCTTTTAATAATGTATCTTCTTTGTTTACACCTGTACGTGGATCTGTATCTCCATCAATTCCACCTTCTCGCAATGCCAACATATCATAATAAAACATTCCAGTCCAAGTATCTTTTTCTCCAACCAATAAAGGTGTTATGCCCTTTCTTTTAAATGCTTTAACAGCATCTAAAAACTCATCATAGTTATCTGGCACTTTAATATTCGCTTCCTTAAAAAGCTTTATATTACAATAAAATGTTCCAACTGATAACGTAAGTGGTAATCCATATATATTACCTCCATAACTTGCATTATTCAGCATACCATTGTTGATTTTACTTGATGTATCATCATCAATATATTGATTAAGACTTAATACTTTGCCTGATCCTATAAATGGTTTACTAAAACCACCACCCCAAGAATAAAATATGTCTGGCAACTCATTTGTAGCAAATGCTGTTTTTATTTTTGTTTTGTATCTTTCATTTTCTACAGTTTCAACCTTAATTTGAACATCAGGATTGAGCTTGTTCCATTCTTCTACTGTATCTACAAGAACTTTTCCAGTACCTTCCTCTGATGTCTGCGACCATATGTGCCACATTGTTAATGTTATCTTCTCTTTATCGACTATATTATTTCTAGAATCTAAAGAACAGCTATCTAAACCAATTAAGAATATTAGAATTATACAAAACGTAAATATTCTTCTCATAAGTGTCCCTCCTAGCAAATATTAGCATTTAATTACTTACAAAATTAATTAAGTACTCATCATACTAAATATTTTTGAAATTAAATTATCTATATGCATTAATTAAATATTAAACTTATTAACTATTTCATTCAACCTTAATGCTAATTCAGTTTGATTTTGTGCATTAATAGAAATCTGTTCTATTTCACAAGTTACATCATTTATGCTACTTAATATATTTCCAGAATTATTTTGAGATTGCTCTATATTAACTGAAAAATCTTGTATTGAATGACTTACCTTATCCACATTTACATTTATTTCTTCAACCATAGTTGCAATTTCTTCTGACATTGTATTGATAAATTTAGCATCATTTTCGTAACTCTTACTCGATTCTATCATAAATTCATAATCATCATTCACATTCTTTTCTATATATTGTAAAATTCCTTTTGAGTTCTCTGATAGATAATCAAATACAGTCTTTATTTCCTCTACAATTTCATGAATACCACTTGCTGTAGATATGGATTTCTCTGCTAGTTTTCCGACTTCATCCGCAACAACAGAGAAACCTAGCCCTGATTCCCCTGCTCTGGCAGCCTCTATACTTGCATTTAAAGCCAAAAGATTTGTCTGTGAAGCAATATTAACTATAGACCCCGTCAGACTTTGTATTTCCTTAACTACTTTCCCCCTCTCTATAGCATCCTTAATTTTTTCATTTTTTTCTACATATATTTTTTTTGATAACTGTCTAGATATTTCACTTTTTTCCATAATCGAACTAGATTTAGTTTTTATATCTATAGACTTCTCAACTTCTTGATTTACTATTTCAGCCAACTTATTTATACTTGTATTAATTTTTTTGACTGATAAAATAAATTCTTCGGTTGAAGAATTTGTTTCCTGTGCTCCTATAGCTATTTCATTTGTTGATTTATTTATATAAACAAGTTTAGATCCTATTTCCTGAACTGACGCAGCTAATTCTTCAGATGAAGCAGATAGCTCAGAGGAATCCTCCAAAATTATTTTTATAAGTTTCTTTACATTTTGCAAGGCAATATTAAGAGCAATCCCTGTTTGTGCAAACTCATCTTTCCCATTAATTATTATTTTCCCTGAAAAATTATACTGTGCAAGATTGTTAGCATAATCTTTTATTTTATTTAATGGTACTATAATATTTCTTGTCATAGAAAATCCTAAAATCAATGAAAACATTAATCCAATTATTATAAATGTTATTATTTGAATCTTAACATTTTCATATATATTTATATTATTATTATTTTCTTCTTTCGCCCGAGCGGAACTATAATCTAATAAATCAGTTAATGATTTTACTATTTTACTTCGTGATATTTCCAAGTTTTGATAATCGGATAAGGCTTCATCATATTTATTTGTATTAATAAATTTTAACACACTATCACTTTTTTCTTTATATTTTTCATAATTTTCGCTAAAATTCGTAAATTCTTTTTTCTGATAACTATCTAATTTTAATTTATCATATTCTTCCACTAGTTCATTTTCTTGCTCGAATTTACTTAAAACATCATCATTTAATTTTTTTATCATTAATTCATCTTTATCGTAAATCAGTTTTAATATATTATTACTTATTTCTAATGAATTTTCATTCAATTTATGTAAAATATCTATAGAAGTAAGCTCAGTATCATACATATTATTTGAAGCAATATTAACTTCATCTAAACTTCTTAAACCTATGGTCCCCACCAATGCAATAATTATGAATAATAGTGTATACGAAAATGTTAACCTTTTCCCTACCTTAAAATTACTCCAAAATTTCATACTCTAAAGCCTCCTATAAAAATCTTATACTATACTATGTATTTCTGATAATTCTCAAAGTTATCTAAATATTTGATTATGTATAGTTATATAATAGTAAAAAGGGTAATCCAGTAAAAATATACTAAAGTAGACCATTTTAGAACTCAATATGTAAAAGAACGTAAGTTACTTCTATCACATATCAAATAAATGTTACCATTTATAATTCTATCTACGAGAGACATATTAAACATCTGGATTAACCCTTTTTAATTTTGAATTTTAACTATATTGGATTATTATTTTGTTTCAGTAGTAAATTGTTTTTGCTTTTCTTTTCCGTATTCAACAATTTTATCTGAAGTTATCCATTGAACTGCTACAGGATAAACATTATCTACTTTTTCACCCTTTATTTTCTTATCTAATGTATCTATTATTGTTTTTCCAATTGCATAAGAATCTTGGTCAACAATACCTGATATTAAATTGTTGCTTATACCATTTTCCCAAGTTGGAGTATAGTCAAAACCAAAGTGATATATACTTCCACCCTTACCTTGAGATTTTATAGCTTCCATTACACCTGTATCTGGACCTTCTGATCCTAATGAGAATACAGCTACCATATCTGGATTTGAAGTTATTTGACCTTCTAATTGTCTTTTTGATTCTGCTGATTGATCATTATCTTGAATTGGTTCTAACCATTGGAAATTCTTTGCATCTGCTCCCATGATTTTTTCAAAACCAGCTTTTATTCCATCTTGTCTATATGTCATCGTTGTTTGAGTTAAGTTTACAGCTGCTAACCCAATTTTACCTTTTGTGATACCCTTTTCTTTTAAAGATTTAGCACCATTTTCTCCAAGTTGTTCCCCTGCTAACTTATTATCTGTTCCTATATAAGATGTTCTATTTTCCTTTGTTTTTACATCTGCATCGAAAGTTACTATTGGAATCCCTTTATCGTTTGCTTCTTTAACTTTCTTATCAAACATATCTGGGTCCATTGGAGCAATTGCTATTCCTGCTGCTTTATTTTTTATAGCTTCATCTAGAAACCCTAGATGCTTTTCATTTTTTTGTGTTTCATTTGGTGGTGAAGTTTTAACTACTAACTCATATCCTAATGCCTTAGCCTCGTCTTCAGCTGCCTTTTTCATCGGTGACCAGTAAGCTCCTGTATCAACTATTGGAATAAAGTAAATAACTTTTTTTCCACTTGTACTTGCTGTTCCCCCTGTTTGTGTCTTTGTTCCACACCCTGCTAAGCTACTAACAATAAGTACTGTTGATAATAACGCAATAATTTTCTTCTTCATAAAATTTTTCCCCTTCCGTAATTTCAAATTTTATAGATATGTTTTTATTTTTTTATGAAACTTTATTCAGTAAATTCGTAAATTATTAACTGCCTAAAATCTACTGAATTAAGCTTAAATAACACTTTAGTATTAATCTTTTTTCTTAAATAGACTTCCTTTTCTATAGAAATCTACAACTATAGCAAGTATTATAACAGCTCCAGTGACAGCTTGTTGTAAGAATGAATTAATTCCTAAGATAGCTAGTCCACTTTGGAATACTTGTATAGTAAATATTCCGACCATAGCACCTCCTACTGTTCCTATTCCTCCTCCAAATTGAACTCCACCCATGATGGCACCTGCTAGTGCAAATAAATCCGGTCCACTTACTTCACTTGGCGCACCTACATTAATACTAGACATTAGTAATATACCAGCTATTGCAGCCAAAACGCCCTCAATTGCATATACTTTTATAATATGCTTATTTACATTTATTCCTGATAACCTACCCGCTTCTTTATTTGATCCAACCACATAACAATATCTACCGAATCGTGTATTCTTCATTAAATAGGCGATAATTATGATTATTATGAAGAATACTACAGTATTAGTATGTATTATTGATATACCAACTTCTGTATTTGAAAGATTGTAAAACCAATCTGGAACTCCTTTAATATAAATTCCATTTGTGAAGAATAGTATTAATCCCCTTACTAGGTAGGTAGTACCCATAGTAAGTATAAAAGATTCTAGTTTAAATTTTGTAATCAATATTCCATTAAATAATCCCCAAAATCCTCCTGCCAATAAACCTCCGATAATAGCAATTGGTGCACTTACTCCCTTTACCGCTAAATACGCTACTGTACATCCTGAGAAAGCAGCTATTGCACCTATGGAAAGGTCAACACCACCAGTTACTAGTACCATAGTAAGAGCAACTGTCAATATTCCTACAGTCGGAATTTGTCTAAAAAAGTTTGAAGCATTCGCGGCTCCTAAAAAATCTGGACTTACTATGGAAAATGTTATAATAAGTACAACAAGTACTAGATAGATCGAATATTTTAGAAATAGACTTTTAAATTTAAACCCTTCCAAGATTGTTTTAGTATTCTTTTCTTGCACGATTTTATCGTCAATTTTTTCATTCATCTTTATCAATACCTCCAAGTGTAGCTAATTTCATAATTTCTTCTTGTGTCGCTTCTGCTCTGTTAAGCTCTCCTGTTATTTTCCCTTCACACATAACATATATTCTATCTGACATACCTAAGAGTTCTGGTAATTCAGAAGAAACCATAATAACAACTTTATCTTTTCTAACCAAATCATTCATTATATGATATATCTCAGCTTTAGTCCCTACATCTATTCCTTTAGTAGGTTCATCAAATATAAATATATCCGAATCTGTATTCAACCATTTAGCTAATATTAACTTTTGTTGATTTCCACCAGAAAGTGTCCCCGCCATAACATCAAGATTTGCTGTTTTAATCTCCAATGCTTCTTTAAATCTCGCTCCTGTGTCCTTTAACTTCTTATGATCTAAAATAAAATTCTTCAAATTAGTTAAAGTTATATTATCAAGAACACTCATTACTAATGATAAACCTTGATTTTTTCTATCCTCTGTTAAGAGGCAAATACCATTACTAATTGCATCTATAGGCGAATTAATCTTTACTTCTTTTCCATTTAATAGCATCTTACCTTTGCTGATTCTATCAGCTCCAAAAACAAGTCTCATAAACTCTGTTCTACCCGATCCAACTAAACCGGCTAGTCCTAAAATTTCACCTTTTCTTGCTTTTAAGCTAACATCTCTAACTCTACCGAAATAATCACTAAACCCTTCAACTTCTAAAACATATTCTTTAGGCTCAAAAATCTCCTTTGGAAATAATTCAGTTAAATCTCTTCCCACCATCATATTTATAAGTTTTTCTTGATTTATATCTTTAACTTCGCAGTTTTCTATATAAGTACCATCTCTTAGAACTGTGGCTCTATCACAAATATCAAAAACTTCTTTTAATCTATGTGATATATATATTATTGATACGTTTTCTTTCTTTAAAGTTTTTATAACTTTAAATAAATTTTCAACATCTCTTTGAGATAGCGATGTTGTTGGTTCATCAAAAATAATTATTTTCGCATTTAAGCTTATCGCTTTTGCTATTTCTACCATTTGTTTTTTTGCAGTTGGTAATTGCATAACCAAATCTGTAGACTTTATATCAATTCCTAATTTCTTAATTATAGAATCTGTATCATCATATAACTTTTTATAATCTACAATTCCCAAAAGCTTGTTTTTATAGGGAAGTCTTCCCATATATACGTTTTCAGCGACTGTCAATGTTTCTGATAAATTTAATTCTTGATGAACAAATCCAATCCCTAATTGAGCAGCTTTAGTTGGATTAATTACTCCGCAATCAACACCTTCAATAAAGATTTGCCCTTCATCCTGTCTATGTACTCCACCGAGTATTTTCATTAAAGTTGATTTTCCAGCACCATTTTCTCCTAACAATGCATGTACTTCGCCTCTTCTGATTTCCAATTGTACCCCTTTAAGTGCATAAACTCCTGGAAATGTTTTGTGTATATTCTTCATTTCTAAAAATACATTACTCAATTTCTAACCACCCCAACTTTCTCCTAATCGTTTTCATAAACCTATTTTACAATAATATATTAACTAATTATATGTAATATCTTTACCTCTACATTTGAAATCTTTACTTTTTAAACTAATTTTAAAAAGTCTTTATTTATCCACTTAACCTTTTATTCTTTAAATTCCCATTAATTATAGATAAAATAAAAGACAGAGAACCCTTGGTTTTATCTCTGCCTTTCAGAATACATTTTTTTAATTATTGATTGAACTATTTAGGTAATTCTACTGTTTGAATAGTACCATCATCATTATATGTTAATTCAGTATATTTTACACAACGTTTGTTGTCAGCTCCGCCAGATAACGAGCTATCATGATAGAATAAGCACCATTTGTCTTGGACTTGAACAATTGAATGGTGAGTAGTCCAACCTATTACAGGATTAAGTATTTTACCTTTAAACGTATAAGGACCTTTTGGATTTTTACTCATAGCATATACAATATAATGAGTACTACCAGTAGAATATGAAAGATAATAATATCCCTTGTACTTATGAACCCATGGACCTTCAAAATATCTTCTATCCTCATCACCAGCAAGTATAGGATTTCCGTCTTCATCAACAATTAATATTTCTTCAGGATTCTCCTTAAAAGTAAGCATATCATCATTTAATTCAGCTACTCTTGGTCCTATAGCAGGTGCTGTTGCAGCTGGACCTTCAGCATCAGGAATAAAAGTACCAGTTTGCCATTTTTCTAATTGTCCTCCCCAAAGACCACCAAAATAAACATATGATCTATTATCATCATCCACTAAAACAGCTGGATCAATACTATAGCTGCCAGGGATATAATTTTCTTGAGCTTTGAATGGTCCAGCAGGATTTGAACTAGTAGCTACTCCAAGTCTAAAGATATCATCTTTATCTCTTGCTGGGAAAAATAAATAATATTTATTATTTTTATAAGCAGCGTCTGGAGCCCATAACTGTTTACTTGCCCATGGGATATCTCTTAAGTGAAGTGCTTCGCCGTTATCAATACAAGGTGAATTAATATCATCAAGAGATAAAATGTGATAATCCTCCATGTTATATTGATCCCCATTATCATTGGAAATCTGGATTTCATCAAGATCATGAGAAGGGTAAATATAAATTTTACCTTCAAATACGTGCGCAGAAGGATCTGCAGTATAAATATTAGTTACTAAAGGCTCGTTTGGTTTTGTAATGTTTTTCATATCATTCTCTCCTATCTATTTTAATATTTATTTATAAGTTAGATATTTATAATAATTCAACATTTGCGTCTAAAGGCGCTACTGATGTAAGTTCAAAACTTCTCTTGTCTGGTTGTGATATTCCAACGAATAATTTGAACTTCTTACTATCAAGAATTCTTTTTCCATCATCATTTATAGCTTCAAATGATTTTTTATTTATTTGCATTGTTACAGTTTTAATTTCTCCCTTTTTTAGTGAGATACGTTTAAATCCTGCTAAGCTATGATTTAATACTGCATATTTTGATTCTAGATCTTTTATATAACATTGTATTACTTCTTCAACATCATAATCACCTATATTCTTAATCTCCACACTAACGTTAATATTTTCAAAATCTGCTTTAACAGAAGGTAATTCTAAATTAGATAGTTCTATATTCGAGTAAGTTAGTCCATAACCAAATGGATATAAACTCTCATGGTCTATATATCTATAAGTTCTTCCTTTCATTGAATAATCAGTGAACTCTGGAAGTTTATTAGTATCCTTATAAAACGTTACTGGTAGTTTACCACTTGGTGAACATTTCCCAAATAATATATCTGCTACTGCTGTACCGCCATGACTTCCTGGATACCATGCATTTAAAATAGCAGAACATCTTTCTTCTGCTCCATTAAATGTTAAGCCACTTCCAGTTCCAAGAACTACTATAACTGGCTTACCAACTTCAAGTACCTTTTCAAGTAATTGTTGTTGTTTACCTGGTAAATTTAAATTTAATTTATCACCTGCACCATAGCTATTACCTGCATCTTCTTGTTCCCCTTCAATGGTGGAGTCTAAACCTAAACATAAAACAACCACATCAGCTCTTTCTGCTACTGAAATTGCTTCAGATAATCTATCATCTGCTCTTGCTAAGTCTTCTACTCTATCTTTGTATAAATGACATCCTTCTGAATAGTAAACTCTTACATCATCGCCTATTTCATTGTGTATTCCCTCTAATATTGTTGTATATTTAGATGCTGTTCCAGAATAATTTCCTTTTAGCATTACTTGACTATCTGAATTTGGTCCAATTACTGCCACTGACTTTAACTTTGATTTATCTAATGGAAGTATTCCATTGTTTTTTAGTAATACCATAGATTTTCTTGATGCTATTAAAGAAACTTCATTATGTTCTTTACAATCATTTACCTCATAAGGTATTTTGTTATATTCACACTCTTCATCAAACATACCTAATTTAAATCTTGTTGTCATAAGTCTTTGTGCTGATGTAGTTATTTGTTCTTCTGTTACTAATCCTTCTTTATATGCTAGTAACAAGTTAAGATACATATTTCCACAGTTAAGATCGCACCCATTTTCTATTGCTAACGCTACTGATTCAGTTACCGTACTAGTAACCATATGATGCATATGGAAATCTACAATTGCCCAACAATCAGATACTATATGACCTTTAAATTCCCATTTTCCTCTTAGTATATCCTTTAATAAAGTTTTACTTCCACAACAAGGTTCTCCGTTCGTACGATTATAGGCACCCATTACACTTTCTACATTTCCTTCTTTTACACACGCTTCAAATGCTGGTAAATAAGTTTCATATAAATCTTTTTGATTTACCTGTGCATCAAATTCATGTCTCATTCCTTCTGGACCACTATGAACTGCAAAGTGTTTAGCACAAGCTGATAATTTTAAATACTTGCCATCTCCTTGTAAATTTTTAACAAATGAAACTCCTAATCTTGACGTTAAATATGGATCTTCTCCATATGTTTCATGCCCACGTCCCCATCTAGGATCTCTGAAGATATTAACATTTGGAGACCAATAAGTTAATCCCTTATATATATCTCTATCGCCCTTTTTACTGTTCTCATTATATTTTGCACGACCTTCTGTAGCAATAATACCTGCAATTTCGCCCAAGAATTCTTCATCAAATATAGCAGCTAATCCAATGGCTTGTGGAAATACAGTAGCCGTTCCAGCTCTTGCTACTCCATGAAGCCCTTCATTCCACCAATTATATTCTGGTATATTTAAGTGCTTTATAGCTGGTGACTGATAAGTTAATTGTTCTGCTTTTTCCTGTAATGTCATCTTTGACACTAATTCCTTTGCTGCTTCTGTTGATAATTCATGAGTTGTTCTTTGTTCCTTATCCACATATACCCCTCTATTCTTTTAATATATTATTAAATCGTAAATTTCACATTTTTATATTTACTTGTTGATTTAATGATATACAATTTATAGTTGACTTAACAAGAAACTATTTATATAATTGTAGACAAAATTCATTCTTTTGGGGGTATTCTATGTTAAAGTATGAGTCACACCATTTTGGCGAAAACATTCTTTTTTCTCACTATGATCCTACTAGTCTTAATTATCCTGTTCATCTACATCGTAGCTTTGAATTTATCTATGTTATGGATGGTAATATACAAATTTCTATTAATAATAGGAACTTTAATCTCAAAAAGTATGATTGTATATTAATTTTACCTTATGAAGTTCACTCTCTTTCAACTGAAGAATACTCCGATGTACGTATTTGTATATTTTCACCCGAATATGTAAAAACATTCGAAAATATGATTTATGGTAAACTTCTCGAAAATCCTGTATTTAATTTATCATATAATACTCAAGCTCTAATACTAGACAAAATTTTCAAAGATAATGTTAATATACTTCAGATGAAGTCCTGCCTGTATCTATTATGTTCTGAAGTTATGGAACATACAAAGTTGATTGTAAGTGTAAAAAATGATTACAAATTACTCCACAAAGTTCTTAAATATATTCAAGAAAACTTCACTACAGAGATTTCATTAAAAGATGTTGCTAATGAATTTTCTTATAATTATAATTATCTTTCTAAGTATTTAAATGTAATATTAGGAATATCATTTGTAGATTTCATTAATCAAAATAGAGTTAATTATGCTTCATACTTATTAAAAAACACAGAGGATTCCATTACATATATTTCCTATAAATGTGGTTATTCAAGTATACGTTCCTTTAATAGAAATTTTTTAAAACTCACTGATACGACTCCAAAGAATTATAGAAATTCATAATAAAATATACTTCCTCTTCTAAAAATAAGAGCATGTATAACACAAAAAAACTATACATGCTCTTCTTATTTAAAAGAAAAAATCGTGTATAGTTTATAACTAACTAAAAATATGATAACTGGGTGAAAAGTGGCAGTATAAGTCACTTTCTTTATTGGCGGAGAGAAGGGGATTCGAACCCCTGATAGAGTTGCCCCTATACACGCTTTCCAGGCGTGCTCCTTCGGCCACTCGGACATCTCTCCATAAGTAGAGAACTAAAAGTGAGAGTCCAAATTTTGTATTTAGGTTCTTGAACTTTCACATAGTGCAATCTATAATTTTAAGTGAATCACTTAGCAGACATCTCAAAAGTGAGAATCGAAATTTTACATTTCGTTCTTCGAACTTTCTCTGCGAGCATCTATGATTTGATGATGGTCGCTTACTCTGTGAGTACTGAGCAAACGTATGTGAGTCGAGTTTCCTTTATTAATCATTTGATGCTGTTTTATAATATCATATAATTTTTTTTAATTCAACTGAATATGTGTTTTATTCTCTATGAAGCACGTATATTTTGTAATATAATTTATAGATTAATTACAATTCCCTTTTCCTTGCATTATCAAAGAATTTTGTTAATATTTCTGAGCATTCATCATCATAAACCCACTTAATATCAGTAAATGAATTTAGTCCTCTATTATCTAAAAGATTTATTACTGAGCCACAAGCTCCCATATCCTTATTAAAAGTTCCTATATACACTTTAGATATTCTACTTTGTGAAATAGCACTGGCACACATCGGACAAGGTTCTAAAGTCACGTACATTTCAGTTCCATTTAATCTCCAATTTCCAATATATTTCGAAGCTTCCGAAATTGCTAAAATTTCAGCATGAGCCGTACTATCATTTAAAGTTTCTTTTAAGTTATGCGCCTTTCCTATAATAACTCCATCTTTTACAATTACTGCTCCAACTGGGATTTCTCCTTTATTCATTGCTAAGATAGCTTGTTCCTTTGCTAATTTCATAAAATCCCCCATA
>Ga0302165_10000580_pt1 | contig 13182 bp, 9 predicted proteins | sample I_Fen_E3_2_FD_193499 | JGI IMG/M metagenome (GOLD analysis project Ga0302165, IMG submission 193499) | Peat permafrost microbial communities from Stordalen Mire near Abisko, Sweden - I_Fen_E3_2 | ecosystem: Environmental > Terrestrial > Soil > Wetlands > Permafrost | place: Sweden: Abisko...
ATTATAAGAATGTATAACCCTAGTCATACCATTTGCATTAGGATTCATTATAGGTAAGTCTAAGCCATTTGCAAGTGCTAATGCTAAAAAAGTTTCATTTATTAATTCTCTGTTTGGAAGTCCAAAGGATATGTTTGAAACTCCAAGTACAGTTTTAACTCCTAATTTCTCTTTTACCATTCTTACAGCTTTTAATGTTTCTTGAACCTCTTCTTGTTGTGCTGATACTGTAAGTACTAAGCAATCAATAAATATATCTTCTTTCTTTATTCCATATTCCGCTGCTCTCTTTACTATCTTTTCTGCTATTGCAAATCTTTCTTCAGCTTTAGGTGGAATCCCTTTATCATCTAAAGTTAATCCAACAACACTTGCTCCGTATTTTTTTACTAAAGGAAGTATTTGGTTTAATACTTTATCTTCTCCATTTACTGAATTTAAAATAGGTTTTCCATTATAATATCTAAGACCAGTTTCTATAGCTTCAACATCTGAAGAATCTATTTGAAGAGGAGTATCCATTATCCCTTGTATTTCCTTAACTATCTTATGCATCATCTTAGGCTCATTAATTTCAGGTAATCCCACATTAACATCCAAAATATGAGCTCCAGCTTCTACTTGCGAAATAGCTTGCTTTAAAATATAATCTAAATCTTCATTTTTTAATGCTTCTTTAAATAATTTCTTACCAGTTGGATTAATTCTTTCACCTATAATTCTAACGCCATCGATTCTTACAACTTTTGATGGTGTACAAATTGCAGAATAATTGATATTTTCTACAGGCTCAAGCTTTTTATCTTTTACTATATTGCATAACTCTCTTATATAATCTGGAGTTGTTCCACAACAACCACCAATTACTCTAACTCCAGAATCAATAAAACTACATAAAGTGTCTGCAAATTCTTCTTTTGTAACATCATATTTGGTTTCATTTCCTATAGATAATGTTGGAAGACCTGCATTAGGTTGCACCATTACAGGAATATGTGCTAAATTACATATTTCTTCAATAATAGGCTTTAATTGCTTTGGTCCAAGTGAACAATTAACTCCAAGTGCATCTACTCCAAGCCCTTCTAGTACAAGTACCATAGCTTCTGGAGAACAGCCTGTAAATGTTCTTGAATTTTCTTCAAAAGTCATTGTACAAAATACAGGTAATTCTGAATTTTCCTTTACTGCAAGTACTGCTGCCTTAAGTTCATATAAATCAGTCATAGTTTCAAGTAAAATTATATCTGCTCCAGATTTAACGCCTTGAAGTACTTGACGTTTAAAAATATCATAAGCCCTATCAAAGCTTAAAGTTCCCATAGGTTCTAAAAGTTCACCTATTGGTCCAATATCTAAAGCAATATATGTATTGCTGGTTCCCTTTGCCTTTTTAGCAATTTCTACAGCAGCATCTATAACTTCTTCAACTTCTAAATTACAAAGCTTCAATTTAAGTTCATTTGCTCCAAAGGTGTTAGTTGTTATAACATTTGCTCCACTGTCTATGTACTCTCTATGAATTTCTTCTATTATAGATGGTTCGTTTAAATTTAAAACTTCAGGATTCTCACCAAGTTTTAATCCCTTTTTTTGAAGCATAGTCCCCATTGCCCCATCAAATATTAATATATTATCTTTTATATATTTTCTAAGCCCCACAACTTTCGCCCTCTTTTCTAAAGCTACAACTTTCATAATTACTACATTCTTTGCAACTCTTTCTTTTCTTTTCAATTCCACCATTCACTATTCCTATTATTGCTGTAACAGATTTCCTAGGAAATAACAAATTGTTTTCTGATACTGTAAGTCCTATTTTCTTTTGAGCCTCTAATGCCCTTAAGAAATTATTTTGAACGTCTAAAGGTAAATCTCCATAACCCGGACTATATCTAAATGTTATATCCATACCACTTAAAGTAGCTTTTTCCTTAACACTATTTTCTACTATATCACAAACTTCTTCTACTGCTGTTGTAGCGCAAGCATCTAATATGAGTGCTTTCGTTAAGTTAGTTTTTTCATATAATCTAGTTCTTTTTTCAACCTCATTACCTAGTGTCACTGCCATTAATACACATTCTGTTGAGTTTTTCAAATGTTCTTTTATATCTTTACCCTTTAAAATCAAATTTGTAGTAATAACTTCTACGCCTTCATCACTTAACGATATATTTTTATAACTATAAACAACTCTAGGTGTTATTACTTTTTTAATTTCTTCTCTACATTCTTCAATAGTACTCGTCAGATTTTCATCAATGTCTTGACCTTTGTAACCAAGGTATCTAAGTACCTCTTCTTTATTTATATCCAATTCAAAAGCATCCATACATTTCTCACCACCTTATTAACAATTTTAGATACCCAAATACCACCTTATTGGAACTAATTATACACATACGTACGATTTTCACTTTGGGTATCTATAATAACTTTTACTATTCTCCGTAAATATTTAGAGAGAATCCTTTTTCTAATACATCTTTTGCATATTCTTTTGCGCCAAATAAAGATAAATCTTTATAATTTCCACATTGAACTGCATTTGCTGCTGGTATTTCTGTTGCTTCTAATACTGCTTTTAAAGATGTTTCTAATGCTTCTTTTATTTCAGATGCTTCTCTTTCTCCCCAAATCGAAAGATAAAATCCAGTTCTACATCCCATTGGAGATAAATCTATTATTCCATCTAAATGATTTCTAAGTTCATGTGCTAATATATGTTCTAATCCATGCATTGCTGAAGTTCCAAAAGATTCCTTATTAGGTTGTAAAAATCTTAAGTCAAATTTAGTAACCTTATCTCCATGAGTTCCCTCAAGAACACAACACTTTCTTACAAATGGTGCCTTAACCTTATTATGATCTAATTCAAAACTTTCTACATGTTTCTTTTCCATTGTATATATTCCTCCATTATTATAATATTTTTTTAAATATCTTTAATATAATTAAGTACTAAAAAAAGCCTAAAGGTATTCCTTTAGGCTTAAAAGCTCTTAAACACCTTATCTACCAGTTCTTACACTGCAGGATTTAGCACCATATATATTTTAAAATACATCGGTTGCTGGGTTTCTTCGGGCCAGTCCCTCCACCACTCTTGATAAGTTCTTATATTTAGTTTATTATATATTATAAAATCTTGTTTGTAAAGATTTTTTTAAGTTTATATTGGTTTTAAGATAAAATATGTATTTACCAGTTCTGGAAACTCCACTCACAGCCCTTAGCTAAGCACGGCATTCTCACTTATCTTTTTAATAATAATAAAATAATAGAAATGGCACTAAAAGTGAAACTTATTAACATTATGTAATTTATAATTTGAACAGTAGAAAAGCCTTTTTCCTCAAGCCTAAAATGTATTTGACTTCGATCTGCTTGATATACCGGTTTTCCTTCTGTAAATCTTTTTACAATAACAAATAAATTATCAAATATCGGTACTGCTAAAGCAAGTATTGGTATAAATAAACTCAAAACAGTTGTTTGCTTAAATGCACCATCTAATGCTGTAATACTCAAAATAAATCCCAAAAAATTTGCTCCTGAATCTCCCATAAATACTTTTGCTGGATATTTATTATAATATAAAAATCCCAAAATAGCTCCAGTTAATATTATGGATACTACTGCTGATTCAGATTGATTTAAAATTATTGCTGCTAGAAAAAAAGTTATAGCAGATATTAATGATAATCCGCCTGCTAATCCATCCATCCCATCAGACCAATTGATTACAGTTGTTACTCCAAATATCCAAGTTATTGTAAGCAAAAATTGTATTGTACCATTCAATTCAATAAAATCCCCTGTAATAGGATTAGTAAATCCTTTAAAAACAAAACCTGCATTAAATACTAAAATTGCTGATAATAATTGAATAACTAGCCTAGGGAATATAGGAAACTCTTTCCCTTTTGTCTTATACCAATCATCTAGCAGTCCAATTAAGACTATCATTGTTGCTGCTAGAAACACAGTTATATGTTGATTTAAATCATCTCTTACAAATATAAAATAAGTAATAAAAAAACCAATATATAAAGCTATTCCTCCACACAATGGTGTTGGAATTTTATGTTGTTTTCTTTTATTAGGTTTATCTGTAAAATGCAATTTGTTAGCTAGTTTCATAAGAAATGGCATGGTAATTAGTGCAATTAAAAGCGAAACTACCATTGCTAATATATAATTCATCTTCCCTGCTCCTTAGTTACGTCTATGGTAGTAATTTATATCCAAGTTTTCCACTTCGGTTTACTTCCTATTTGATTATACTATTAAAGATATTTTATATCAATTACAAATTTATTAAGGTTACTATAACAATCTTAATAATACAGCTAGTGCACTTAGAAATGAATTCCCCCCATTAAGTTAAAATAACCCTGCAAAAGATACTTATATTACAAATAAAATTACATAGTAAACGACCATAATAACGAATCCTAGCGGAACTCCCAGTCTAATCCATTCACTACTTTTAATTTTTAATTTACCAGCAGAAATAATATTAGGTATATTACCTGGAATCATCATTCCTCCACTAATAAGTAAGCCCATTAACACAGCTTTAACTTGTAATTCTGACATTTTAATACTTATTTCAGCAGCAGCTAATGTTGCATTATCTAGCACTGCTGAGCACATATTAATCCAATATAAATAACGAGTATCAAGAGCTATTATATAAGTATCAATTATTGGTTTAAACCCTTCACCAAGTAAATCTAATGCAATGATGAATAAGAAAATTTTAAGTGCTCTTATTACTATAGTTTTATTTGTTTCTTCTATAACAATTTCTTCATTTTTTTCTCCTTCTAGTTTCTCTTCCTTAGCAAATAATGCTCCAATAATACCAAGAATTAATATTCCTGGTATTATATAAATACCAAATTCCTTAAAAAGAAACCAAAAATTCACATTAAGCTTAGAAACTACAATTGTAGCTAATGGTTCGCCCATTGGAGTTAATACTGCTCCAAGCCCAATTGAAAAGCATGAAACTATATTAATGTTAATTTCATTTTTTCTACTAATTGGAAGTGCACTAATTATTTCCACTAGAAGAAGTGATGCTATAATTGCTGTTATTATACTGGATAAAATCCCTAAAATTACTATTACTAAATATACAAAAAACTTTAATGGAATATATTTTAATATAATTGTTAATATTCCTTCTATATGATTAGCTAGTGCTTTAAATAAAAATCCGCCTATTAATACAGCCAAGACTATTATATATATAAATTTATTTTCACCAATAGTGAAAAAAAGTTCTTTATTTAAAGCACCTGAAGTAATAGATGCTGACATTCCTACCAAAAATAGAAAAAGCTCAAGATTTTCTTCTACTTTCTTTGATATAATTGGTAATACAAAAGTTATTACTAAAAGTAAAATTAACACATACAACACTATTATCACTGCCTTTATATTATAGTAAATTGATATTATTAACTAAAATCAAGCAAAAATAGTACCCTCAAATAAGAGTTGCCCACTCTAGAAACAAATTTCTTGGAATCAATCTTTAACTTGTCCAACCGATGAAACTATATTCTACTTAAATTTTTTTTGATATTCCTTTATTTTAGAATTTCTTTATTCTTAGCTTCGGACTTTCCAATGCCAAAATATCACACACCTTTACTTTTTAATCATATAACTGTAAAAATAAAAGCATTATACATGTTTTGCACACTTTTTTCAATATAAAGTAACTTAATATGCAAATTAAGTTATTTTATATAACTATTCATTTAATCTAATAAATAGTTAAAGTTATTAGATCAAATTCTGATTTTTCCTATATTGTAAATAGACATATTCATTATTATTGTTAAACAAATAATATGAATCCTCTTCTATTATTTCATTGCTTGAAATATACTTTTCTAAATTGATACTGAATTTTTCTAGATGATATTCTTTAAATGAATATTGTTCTTTTAGTTTTTCTTTAATGCTCTTCTCTTCTTCTTTTTCCATATCGCTTCTTAAAAACTCTGGTAATCCACGTTTCTTGTTAAATATTAAATAATTAAATCTTACTATTTCATTTAAATATTTATTACTCTCATCTAAGACAGTTTCATTAAAATCTAAAAATACTTTGTAATACTCTGAATTCCCAATATTTCTATTAAAGTACCCTTTGTTCTCAAAAAACATTCCTAATCTATAATAAAAATCAAATGGAGAATCAAATTTCCCCTCAAAATATTTTATTATGTAATTAAACTTTAGAGAATTATAATATTTATCTACCATCTCTTCTACTTTTTTAAGCTTTAACAACTCTTCATAAGAGAGTTTATCTGTTTTTAAAATTTCATATGGTGGATATGGTGAATATTCCATTCCATATTTATCTGCATCTTCTCTCATAGAAGATCCCTTTAATAATTTTAAAAATCCAAGTTGTATTTCCTCTGGTTTTATTTCATAAACATCATTAAATGACTTTTTAAAGGACTCATAATCTTCTCCTGGAAGTCCTGCTATCAAATCTAAATGCTGATCTATATTTTTTAGTGCCTTAAGTTCTAAAACTTTTTCTTGTATATCACTAAAATTAACAAATCTATTTATATTTTTTAAAATATCATCATTTGTTGTTTGTACTCCAACTTCAAATCTAAATCTTCCATTTGGAGCATTTGCTAAAAGTTTTATTTCTTCATCATTTAATATATCTGCTGATATTTCAAAATGAAATTGTGTATTTATATCTTGTTTTATTAAAAAATCCCATATTACCATGGCAAATTTAGTATTACAATTAAATGTACGATCAACAAATTTAACTAACCTAACTTTTTTATTTATAAAATACATTAAGTCATTTAAAACTCTATCGATATCTAAAAATCTAACTCCATGACTTGTAGATGAAAGGCAATATTTACAATTAAAAGGACATCCTCTTGAAGCTTCATAATATACAATTTTATTATTTAAATCTTCATCTTCTTCATATGGGAATACTATTTCATCCATAGACATAAGTGGTCGTTTTTCATTAGAATAAACTACATCATCAACCTTATAATGTAGTCCCTTAACATTTTCCAAGTTTATTTTTCCAAGTTTATATAAAATAAAATCTTTATAAGTTTTTTCGCCTTCTCCCTCAATAACATAATCTCCTACATTATCCTTAAGAAAGGTTCTTGAATCAAAAGAAACTTCTGGCCCACCATAAAGAATTTCTATCTTTGGATTTACTTTTTTTATTAAATTAGAAATTCTTGAAATAATTCCAACATTCCAAATGTAAGTTGAAAATGCTACAACATCTGGTTTTTCTTTAATTATTTCTTCTAATATTCTCTCTTCTCTATCATTTATGGTAAGTTCTTTTATCTTAGCTTCATAATCAAGATCCTTTGTAAAACTCTTTAAATATCTAACAGCTAAATTACTATGAATAAATTTAGAGTCCATTGCTGTAATAAGTACCTTCATATTTAAATTTCTCCTCTGCGTTAACTTTTTTTCTTATTTTTTTGCCTTTTATAAAAAAAATATCTTCCCATGCTTTAGTTTCCTCTATTTCAAAGTATTTTTCAAGGATTTTTTTTATTTCTTCAATATTCGAACTTAAAAGTATATTTAAATTTCTAAATGTAAATTCTTTAATTTTCCCCTTAGGTAATACAACTTTTATCTTATTATTGAACACCTTTCCCCTTTCTTTATTTATATCCCAAATAAATATTTCACCACTTTCCTTCAAATATAAACTTATATCTTTAATTAATTTTTCTTTTTCTAAGCTGGTCCATATTTTGTTTAAATCAAAGAAAAATGTGCATGCATCATATTTTCTGTCTTTTAATTCTATTTTAGTATCACTAGATACATAATCTAAACATAATTCTTCCTCTGCTTCCTTTGATATATTATATATAATCCCAAGATTTTTTTCTCCAACATCCAATATATCGCCTTCTAAAACAACATCTTCTAAATCAATTACTAATGTTTTCCCCATATCTTCTCCTCCATCCTATATACACCAAACTCATAAAATTGATAATTTAATTCTCACATATAAATATAGTTTTTGTTTGGTTACTTATATTTATATTTTAACATTTTTACCATATCTTTGAATAGATAAAACTTATTTGTTTATTTTTTTCTCCAAACAATAAAACTGCCTTAAATTGATTATAAAATCAATCTAAAGCAGTTTTGTTTTTTTATTAGAATCTAAAATATTATAGTGAATACTCATAATTGATTACTTCTTTTTTAAATATTTTTTTACCTTAGTTGTTAATAAACAAGTTAATATAACTAAAAATGCACCTATAAATATCCAGACTGACTTTGGAAGATTAAATTTGGAGTTAAAATTATTACATTGTAATTTATAAATACAGCCTATTCCGCTATCTAATATATAAATATCACCTTCTGAATATCTTATTCCTTTTATTTTGCTTTGATCTTTTAATTTTAATAAATCTACTATAATACTATCTGTATTTATTGCTGCTATAGTATTTTCTTTACTATCAAAATATACTTTCGTATTTTTATCTAATATTCTCCCTTCTTTATCAATAGCTAAATACCTTATGACTCCAACATCACAATATTGATGTATAGGAGCAGAAACAATTTTATTAGGAGGATTTGCTATAAGGGTTGAAACCAATTTTTCACCTTTAAATCTAGGTGAACTTATTGGATCTCCACCACTAAAATCTGGCCAACCATACCACTTTCCTTTATCTATTTTATAAAGATAATCAAAATCTCTATTTATAGGCCTTTCACCAATGTTTTCCATGCCCCCAACAATTCCAATCAAATTCCCTTCACTATCTAAATCCCAACCTTTAATATTTCTTATTCCAGACGCATATAATGATGCCTTATTATCATCTAAATTTATTTCAACTATGCTGGCATTGGCTAGACTGTCTGCTCTTATTCTTTGTCCTTCTTCAGATGAATTTCCATATGGCATAAAAGCACCTGTTTTTTTTTCCCCATAATTAAATCCATTTAAAGTTATATCCATATAACTTTTATCATAAGGAATTTTATCTAAAGAATAGTCATTTTCATAAGACGCTATGCCTGAATTTGTAACAGTTCCTATTGATAAAAGTAACTTTGAATCTTTTATGATTAAATTTCTATCTAGATATTTCCCCACCCAAGGTATATTTTCTAAAATTGATTTTAAATTTCTATTTTCTAAATCATACTTGTACAAATTATCCTTAGAAATAAAATATAATTTATTTTTATAATAGATTATATTTTCTATTTTAAGTGCTTTATCTTGAAGTAGTATTTCTTCTCTTCCATCTTCTTTAATAGCTTTAATATAATTATCATAAGCTATATACGTATTTTTATTTTCATCTTTATCAAAAGCTACAGAATTCTTACAATTCTTGCACTCAACACTCCAACTTATATTATTTTTTAAAATATTCATTTTATATTGATTAGAAAATTTGAATACTCCAAAGGCTACAGCAACTATTGCACTTGAAATAATTATAAATTTTAGAAACCTTTTCACTTCGCTCTCCCCTTACTGTTTTAATTAGGCATCTGAAATAATAACTTACTTAAAGATATATTATGTACGAAATATAATCTCTCTCTTAAATTTATATTGTAAAGATGATAAAATAATACCTCTCTTTAATTTCAAATTTTATAAATAAACTCATATTTAAGACTTATTTCGAATATGCTTTATAGTAATTTAAAGGGGTGAATACGATTTGGATAAAGACAATTTTTTAAAGAATTCTTTTTTACTGATAGCATCAAATATGACTACAGGTATACTTGGTTTCATATTTAACATATATCTTTCTAAAGTTTTAGGCGCAGAAGGAATGGGTCTTTATAATTTAGTTATGCCTATTTACAATTTATTTATATGTCTTATGACTGCTGGAATAGTTGCATCTATTTCAAAAATAACTGCCGTCTATACCCAAAAAGGTGAACATAATAATATAGTAAAAACTATTAGAGTTGTTTCACTATTTAATATCTCTTGGGCGTTTTTAATAGGAATTATAGTATTTTTTTCATCTCCACTGATCGGGAAATATGGTGTTAATGATATTCGAACTATAGATGCTATAAGAGTGATTTGTCCTGCTATGGTATGTATTGCAATTTCAAACATACTTAAAGGATATTTTTATGGAACTTCTAAAATTACAGTGCCAGCTATAATTGATATTTTTGAAAAAGCTATGAGAATACTAACTGTCAGTTTACTTATTTTCTTAACGCAAGCTCAAACTCTTGAAAGTATGGTAACTTTAGCTACAGTTGCATTATGTATAGGTGAATTTCAAAGTTTATTTTTCCTTTTCGTTTATTACAAATATTCCATAAACAAAATGCCTATTTCTTATGAAAAGCCCGAAAGTAGATTCCAGCTTCTTTTTGATGTGGTAATTATATCAGTACCTCTTCTTATGAATGGATTTTTAACTAATATCCTAGGAACACTTTCTACGCTTATTGTTCCTAGACGATTGCTTGTCTCTGGCTTTAGTTATTCAGAAGCTTTAAGTATGATAGGAAGATATAATGGAATGGCTTTAAGTATAATAACAATCCCTTTAATTGTAGTTGCTACAATTAATATATTGTTAATTCCAGACCTTTCTCAAACTTTAGTTTTAGGAAAACAATATGAGGCTTCTATTAGAATAAAAAAAGTAATTAAATTTGCATTCTTACTTGGCATATCAACTACAATAATTTGTAGTGTAATTCCAGATGCCTTAGGACAAATGTTTTATGGTAGGACTGATTTGGGATCATATATTAGATTTGCCTCACTTGCAGCTCCAATATTCTTTCCTGCTGTAACTATGTTTGGAATATTAAATGGACTTAATAGACAAGGTATAATTCTTAGAAACTCTTTAATTGAGGCTATAATTGAATTAATATGTTTATACATATTTACTGCAATCCCTTCAATTAATATCTTTGGATATAGCTTAACCATGTTCATAGCTTGCACAATTGGACTTATTCTTAATATGTACGAAGTTAATAAACATATTGAACTTAATTTAAACAAATTAAATATAATAATATATTTATTCCTTGGATTTTTAACCTTCTTAATTGTAAATATATTTTCAAAACACATATTCACAAACTCTTTAATCATAAATAATTTTACAGTAATCGGACTTGTCTTCCTAATATTCACCTATCTTGGGACTTTAGGAGAAAATGAAGGTTAAATTCATCTTTTATAATAAAGATTTAAATAAAAGATATGTGCTTATCCCATAATAGGATAAGCACATATCTTCTATTTTTTATTATTTTATTTAAGTTTCATTCTTAAAAATCTAGGTAGTACATTAAATATTTTAGGGGATATACTATCAATATCACTTTTTCTAATTCCACCTAATAATATCATTAAGTATAAATAAACAAACCCTGCTATAGCTATAATCAAAAGAGTTGTAATTCCCCTTAACATAGTGCCCCCTTTTGTTATCATTATTAAACTTGATACAGGTGACTTTATGATAAATATTACTCCTGCCATTATTACTGATGCAATAAGTGGTTTAATTATATTTCTAAATAAATGTATTTTTACCCTAAGAGCTTTTTTTAATGCTCTTTGATTTAAAAACATTGGTATTGCAAACCACAGAAAGTTTCCTGCAACAACTCCTAAAATATTTATACTTGGCATTCCTACTAATATATAATTAGCAATTATCTTAGCAATTATCCCTATGCTAAAAGTTCCAAGAACAAAATAAAGCTTATTCATGCTTTGAAGTATTACAGTTTGTATTTGTACAGCTGCCATAAGAATTAATACTACTGAACCAATTACCATAAGTTCAAATCCCTGATCTGTTCCATATAACAATTCAAAAACTTCTCTTCCGAGTGCTGAAAAACCTATTGCTGCTGGTATTGTTATTATAAACGTCATTCTAAAGGCAAAAGTTGTTTTTCTTCTTATTTCTTTTTTATCTTTTAATGCCATAGCTGCTGCCACTGCTGGTAATACGGTTGTCCCAAGTGCTGTTACAATTATAAGTGGAACAGATAACAAAGTTTTATACCTTCCAAGGACTCCATAAAGTATTTGAGACTCTTGCATAGTAAATCCTGCAAATGCTAATCTAGCATTTACATTTACCATATCAACAAGGCTACCAAAGTTTTGAAGCCCTGAACATAAAGTAATTGGTAAACCATACTTTATTAATTTTTTAATTATGTGTTTTGTTCTTACTCTTTTGTTATTGCCTTGAGCTTCTACAGAATCTTCTTCAAAGTTTTTCTTTCCATAAATATAAATCATGTAAAGACATGCAACAAAAGCGCCTATTGAAGTACCAATAGTACCTCCAGCACTACCATATGCAACACTTATTTTTATCAAGAAAAATGCACAAGTTAAACTAATTAAAATATTTATAACTTGTTCTAGTACTTGAGATATTGCTATAGCGCTCATACTATTTCTACCTTGAAAATATCCTCTATAAGATGATAAAATCGATGTAACAAATATACTTGGTGCTAACATTAAAATTCCATAAGATGCTTCTGGATTTCCAATTGCACGTCCAATAGGAAATGCGAACAACATTAAAAATATAGTTAGTGTTGCTCCAACTAAAGCCAACATAGTCCTTGATATTTTAAGGGCTCTTACAGCATCATTAGGTTTTCCTACCGCTATAAGTTCAGCAACTACTTTTGCAATAGCTGGCTGAGTCCCCAAATTTGTAACTGCATATACAAATAAAAACACTTCATAGCAATTTTGATATATTCCATATCCATCAAGTCCTATTATTCTTTGAAGTAGAGGTATATAAAATACTGATATTACTTTAGTTAAAAGACCTGCTATCGAAAGAATTAAAAAGCCTCTATTACTACTATGGGCTGATTTCTCTTCCATAATTACCTCCTATCTAATTGAGAACTTAAACACATCTTGTTTTATTTTTTTTAATATTGGAGGTAATGCTACTGCTACGGTCTTATTCTTTAAATAATCTAGCTTGCCATTAACATTTCTAAAAATTAATTTATAAGCATATAAATATTGATAATCTAAACCATATTTATTTTCAAAAAATGAATTTAATTTCTTATCTC